>Ga0123342_1002454_pt1 | contig 30777 bp, 26 predicted proteins | sample Turbeawhitnodule_FD_89960 | JGI IMG/M metagenome (GOLD analysis project Ga0123342, IMG submission 89960) | Root nodule microbial communities of legume samples collected from Mexico - Turtle bean Mexico white nodule | ecosystem: Host-associated > Plants > Roots > Nodule | place: Mexico: Nepantla... | reverse complement strand
TGAAAAACATTTTTCTTTCAAAAAGATTGAGAATGCCTATGCTTTGGATTCAATCAAGAGGTGGATTACATACACAATCTACCCCAGATCCTAACTAAAACAGCACAGCAACAGCAAGCTCAGTCAAGGCTTCAACATCCTTCAAAGGGTTTGGATTCTTCAAAGGTTGAACACCACTTTGTTCAACACCATACAGGTACAATTGGCGCCCACCGTGGGGTCGAAGTAATTTTCAGCTTTCCAAACATAAGGACTTCAACCAGCAACGATGGTATCTACAATGAACAACACAAACAACGACAATACGGCGAAAGAGCAAATGGTGATGCTCCAAACCCTCCAAGCCCAGATGAAGGAATTGCGACAGAAGGGAATCGCAAATCAACTACGTCATGAAGAGGACCAACGTAAGCAAGAGGAAGAACGGTGCCGGCAGGCAGATGAAATGGCTCAGTTGAAGGAGCAGAACAAAAGGCTACTTCAATGACTCGAAGAGTCCGAACAAGAAGAACACTCCCACACGCCAATACCAACACCGCAAACTCATCAATTTGGGACAAAACCACCAACTCTCCAAACCCATGGGGCACATCACACTTCACTTACACATCCAACCCACAAGAGCATTAAACATGTCGCTTTCGACAAGGAAGAAAATCCAAAAGGTCACCCTTTCACGGACGACATCATTGTTGCACCTCTTCCTGATAAGTGGAGAGGTTTGACAATGAACCTCTACGATGGTTCTACTGATCCGGACGAGTATCTGAACATTTTCATAACACAAATGACTTTGTACACCATAGATCAGACGGTGTGGTGAAAAGTTTTTCCCACCTCCTTGAGAGAGGAACCACTATAATGGTTTACCGAACTCCCTCCAAACTTTGTGACCAGTTTCAAGGTTCTGGAAACAAAGTTTACCACCCAATATGCAGCAAGCAGACCCCACCGCACCTCGTCCATATCTTTCCTTAATGTAAAACAAGAAAAAGGAGAATCCCTGAGAACCTTTATGACAAATTCAACAAGGTCTGTATGGGGATCAAGAACTTGAACCCAAAGATATCAATGCATCACCAAATCTTGCCCATAGTCCCAGGACGATTCACTGAGAGTCTTATAAAACGACCACCATACAATATGGAAGAATTGAGAACGAGAGCCACCAAATTCATGCAGATAGAAGAGCACATTGATTATCACATGAAAACGCAGGCAACAACTTCTGAAAAAGAAAGGGAGGCAAATAAAGGCATTTGTCCCCCTATGACGGGGATTCACCGATACCGTCCAAATCGAGGTCCTCGTTTCCACAACTACACCCCTTTGACGGTACCTAGAGGAAAAGTGTTGGACGAAGCCTTACAAGCCGAACTTATCCTAGCACTCAAACAGGCGCAGACACCACGCAATGCCGATACGGCCAAACGTTGCTAGTATCACCGCAATTATGGCCACACGACCAAAGGCTGCCAAGCATTAAAAGATAAAATAGAAGAACTCGTCCAAGACGGTCACCTTCGCAAATTTATTAGAAAGTCTACCGCCGCACCACGGTCACCCCAACGTGACATTGACTACTCTAGAGACAAAGAACGCTCTGAACGAAGAGACACTCGAAGCTGTGATGATTATCAGCGTACGACCCGGCAAAAATGAAGCGAAAGTCCGGTCAGACAGACCTGTCCCCAAAGTGAGAGCCTTGAGCGAAGAAGTCGAACCAAACAAAGAGTTTGTGAAGTTATTAACACTATTGTTGGCCCAGTTTTGCTCGGCGTACCAGCTCAAGGAGTTAATTATATCGCAGGCGACTTCGTAGGTGGTGGATACTCCAACTCTGCAAGGAAGAAACATCTGAGGGCGATTCAGTCCGTCCATTCAACTTCGACACATAAACGTCCACACATACCTCCAATTACCTTTACTGATGACGACTTCACCGCAATTGATCCAGCCCAAGATGACCCCATGGTCATCACGGTGGACATAGACAAATTTGCAATAGCGAAGGTCTTGGTGGACCACATTAGCTCGGTCGACATTCTGTATTGGGAAACCTTTAAGAAGATGCGCATTTTGGAAACATAGATACAACCTTATGATGAACAGATAGTGGGATTTTCAGGAGAACGTGTGGACACCAAGGGATACATTGATCTGTTCACCACTTTCGGCGATGACTCTCTCAGGAAGACAATTAACATCCTATACCTATTGGGTAATGCCAATACCTCCTACAACATACTGCTCGGACGTCCTTTTATCAACAGATTAAAAGCTATTGTTTCTACCCCTCATTTGGCCATGAAGTTTCCTTCCATTAATGGAGATATTGCAACGGTGCATGTTGATCAAAAGACTGCGCGGGAGTGCTATGTGGCTAGCCTAAAAGTTGAGCCGACTAGACAGTTGTACACAATAACGAACGAACGATCGCCCAGCAGGAGAGGGCGGTCGCCAGAGAGGCGTTCTAGGGGTCAAAACTTCAGAAGGCACTTAGTTTTCCTTGTAGACCTAGATCCACAGCTGGAGGACCCTCGGATGGAGGTTGGAGAAGACCTTCAACCTATATTCCTCCACAGCGACCGTAAGACGTATATAGGAACATCCCTAAAGTTGGACGACCGAGAAGTGATAAGTACGACATTGGTCAAGAATGCAGATCTTTTTGCCTGGACCGCCGCGGACATTCTCGGGGTTAACCATAATGTTATTACTCATAGTCTGTCTGTATATAAAGAGGCTAGACCGATAGCCCAGAAGAAAAGGAAACTAGGCGAGGAGAGGCGTAAGGCCGCCCGAGAAAGACTGATAAATTAGTACAAGCCGATTTCATCCAGAAAGCCCACTATATCACGTGGTTAGCTAATGTGGTAATGGTTAATAAGTCTAACGGTAAGTGGCGAATATGCGTAGACTACACAGACCTCAACAAGGCATGCCCAAAGGACTCTTATCCCCTGCCGACTATCGATCGGCTGGTCGACGGAGCAGTTGGACATTAGATTCTCAGTTTTCTTGATGCATACTCGAGATACAATCAAATCCAGATGCACCCACAGGATAGAGAGAAAACAACATTTATGACGGGCTTCAACAACTTCTATTATGAAGTTATGTCGTTCGGCCTCAAAAACGCCAGAGCTACTTATCAGCGTTTGATGGACTGTCTTCCACGACATGATTGGAAGGAACGTCGAAGTATATGTTGACGACATTATTGTCAAATCTAACTCATGCGAGCAACATGTCTTAAATCTGAAAGAAGTTTTTCAAGCTTTATGCAAGTATCACATGCGCCTAAATCCCGACAAGTGCGCGTTCGGTGTAGAAGGAGGAAAGTTCTTAGGTTTTATGCTCACCCATCTGGGCATAGAAGCAAACCCTGAGAAATGCAAAGCCATCACATAGACGCGGAGTCCCAACAGTATTAAAGAAATCCAAAGGTTAGTCGGATGGCTCACCTCCTTGTCTCAATTCGTGCAGAAACTTGCGGAACGAACGAGACCAATCATCCAGTTGTTAAAAAAGGCGTCCGGGTTTGAGTGGACCGCTGAGTGTGAACATATTTTTCTCCAGTTGTAAGCATTTCTACCATCCCCGCCTGTTATCCAAAAGTTGAACGCAAGAGAACCAATCATTGTTTATCTCGCTGTTTCAAACGAAGCAGTGAGTTCGGTCCTAGTGCAAGAGATAGAAGCAGAAGAAAGGCCAGTGTACTTTGTCAGCCGAGTACTCCACGGCGCAGAAGTGAGATATCAAACGATCAAAAAGGTTGTGTTGGCCTTAATTATAACCGCACGACGGATGCGGATGTATTTTCAGAATCACCAGGTCATAGTTAAGACTAACTATCCTATTATGAAGATTCTCACGAAACCATATTTGGCAGGACGAATGATAGGATGGGACATTGAATTATCAGAATTTCATATCCAGTACCAACCCAGGAGTGCAATCAAATCCCAAGCCCTTGTCGCAGCTGACCTTGCTCCACAACCAGTTGAAGAAGAACATTCTCGGTGGATACTATACGTTAACGGTTCTTCAAACAGCCGGTCGTGCGGAGCAGGAGTGGTATTGGAAGGACCGGGTGAGATTTTCGTGGAACAAGCTTTAAAATTTGAGTTTAAGACCTCAAATAATCAAACCGAGTATGAGGCTATCATAGCCGGTCGTTATCTGGCTACTGAGTTAGAAGTAACTAAGTTAACTTGCAAATGTGATTCACGGGTAGTGTCGGGCAGCTCACAGAGGAATACAAAGTTCGAGAAACATTACTTCAGCAGTACTTTCACTTTGTACGGAATCTGTTAACCAAGTTTGAAGAGGTATCATTCCAACACGTCCGACGAGAAAATAACACTCGTGCGAACGCGCTTTCTCGATTGGCAACCACCAAACAAAAAGGAGTTCACCGATCGGTCGTACATGTAACTTTGACTAAACCCATTGTTGGTAAAGAGGAGTGCATGACGACTGGCGCCTAACCCAATTGGATGACCCCCCATCAAACAATATTTGACTGACAGAATATGTGACCCACACTTATAGAAAGCAATGAAGAAACATGTTGCCCGGTTCGTACTCATTGACCAAGACCTTTACAGGCGAGGGTACACTCGCCCACTCTTAAAATGCCTCACTCCAAAACAGGTCACCTACGTCATGAAGGAATTACATGAAGGAGTATGCGAAACTCATTATGGAGCACAAACCATGGCTGCCAAAGTATTACGGACCGAATATTATTGGTCGACCGTACATGGAGATTGCACCGAGTTTGTTCGGAAATGCATAAAATGCCAAGAGTATGGCACCTTGTCACACCAAAATCCTGAGAATTTGCATTACATCTTGTCTCCATGGTCGTTCGTGAAGTGGGGAATGGATATAATTGGACCATTTGCGCTCGGCAAAGGGCAATGTAAATTTCTGCTAGTCGGCATCGATTCTTTCACTAAATGGATTGAATTTGAACCTTTGAGAGCGATAACCGCACAAAATGTCCAAAAATTTCGTGTGGAAGAATATTGTGTGTCAATTCGGCCTACCTTAGATTATTATCACTGATAACGGTCAGCAATTTACCGAACAAGGATTAGCGGAATTCTACGAGAAACTCAATATTAAGCACATTGCAAGTTCAGTCGAACTTCCGCAAACCAACAGCTAGGCAGAGCCTGCCAATAAGGCCATCCTCAACAAGCTCAAAAAGAGACTTGGTCCAGCCAAAGGAAATTGGATTGAAGAGCTTCTTGAAGTCCTATGGGCCTACCGATGCACCCCGCAGTCCACGACTCAAGAAACACCCTATAGTCTGACGTACGTCACTGAAGCCATGATTCCTGTTGAAATAGGCGAACCCTCACTGCGGTGGCAAATGCTGGATTTAGACTTAAATAAAGAAATTCTACTAGTCGGCCTCGACCTTATCAATAAGCTAAGGGACAAATGCAGAATACGGGAGGAAGCATGTCAGATACGGGGGGCAAGAAGATATAACTCAAAGGTAAAGCCACGCATCTTCCACAAAGGAGATTTAGTCTGGCGCATGCGTAGCGATGCCCGAAAGGATAGCGGAAAGTTTTCAAGTAACTGGGAAAGACCATTTCGTATTACCGACACAACGGTCGGAGGAGCGTATCGTTTAGAATATTTGTCAGGGAAAACTGTACCGAGAACGTGGAATGCCACACATCTCAAATTTTATTACAGCTGATAAATAAAATTTGTGCACTCTTTCCTCGCTCGGTTGTTTTATCCCTAAGGAGGGTTTTCGACCGAGAAGATTTTAACGAGGCACTTTAAAAATTCATCAGTATAAATTACCGAATCGTTCGGCCAGCGCTTCATAACTTAGTTGTTATTCACCAAACCCTTGGTCTGAAATTTATTAATAACGTAATTGTTATTTACTGAATCATTCGACCAACACTTAATAACTTAGTTGTTATTCACCAAACTCTTGGTCTGAAACTTATTAATAACGTAATGTTATTTACCGAATCATTCGGCCAACACTTAATAACTTAGTTGTTATTCACCAAACTCTTAGTCTGAAACTTATTAACAACGTAATTGTTATTTACCGAAGCGTTCGGCCAGCACTTAATAACTTAGCTGTTATTCACCAAACTCTTGGTCTGAAACTTACTAATAATTTAATTGTTATTTACTGAATCATTAGGCCAGCACTTAATAACTTATTTGTTATTCACCAAACTCCTGGTCTAAAACTTATTAACAACATAATTGTTATTTACTGAAGCGTTTGACCAGCACTTAATAACTTAACTGTTATTCACCAAACTCTTGGTCTAAAACTTACTAATAATTTAATTTTTACTCACCGAAGCGTTCAGCCAGCACCTTGTAATGTAAAAGCTATTTACCAAAATTCTTGGTCTGAAATCCATTAATAGCTTAATTATTATTCACCGAGCGTCCGGCCAGCACTTTATAACTTAAGTTTATTTGCCAAGTTCTTGGTCTAGAATTTCATCAGGACATTAATTACTGTCTATCAGTTGTTCAGTCAGGAACATATCAAAACTTAATAACACTTATCACATTTATGGTTATAATATTCGTTCGGTCGGATATTAATGATAAAGTTTGTATGAATTACTTAACAAAAACACATATATAAAAAGGCAAAGTCGTCAAGCACAATTGTTCGAGATAGTTGAAAGTAAAGCATAAAGATGCAACACATTGTTTAAAGCCCACAACCCGGGTCCAGGTATTTTCCTCATTTAAATAATCTCGACCGAATGATCTGGTTGATTGGCTTCGGTCTGTTGGTCTTCCATCACGTGGTCGGCACCACCTCCAAGTGGCACCAGCTGACCGTTAACCACATCTTTCTCCAAGTCATACCACCAATCTTCACTCGGTACGCCATGAAAAAAGGAGGTTTGTCGAACACCTTGGTAAAAGTTTTGCAACATAAACTCTTGGCATTTCTCCACCTCGGCAGCCAGAGATTCTCCTTTAGCTTCGGCATCAGCTTTTTCTTTCACCAGCAGATCCCGTTCGGCCATTACCTTGGTGAGTGTTGCCTTCAATGTTTCTTGTTCCTCTTTGGCCAGCCGGTCCTTTTTTTGCATCTCTTCTCTGCAAGTTTCCAAAGTCTCTATGGCGTTCTTTAAAGAGAGGGTCGACTCCTCCAATTCGGCTTTCAACTTCAGGACCACCACCGTTTGGGTCCTACTTAGCTCATCACCAATAGCTCTACCCACGACGGTCGCCCGACTTTGCAACTCTACCAGTTCTTCTATTAAGTCCTTGGTAGGGATGGCCGCCAACACACCTTCATCTTCGGGACGAAGCTCGAATTACATGGCGGAGGCCATTCTCATTGAAGAACCCAACATAGTGAGCGGCCTGTCGGACAATGGACCTACTTCAGAGCCAGCTTGAGCCTTGGGTGGACGTCCTCTCTTCCAGTTAACAGTTAGGGCGGCCACTGCCACGGGCGGTGCTATTTCTTCCATATCAGCTTTCTCTTTCTCAATCCCGGCGAGATTGCTGAGTTTTCGTTCGACAGCTTGCCGTTTCAGATTGTTCATGAAGCTACTAAGGGCGGGGTCCATCTTTATGACAATATCTGCAAGGTACGAACACAATTAAACCACATTAACATAACGAGTAGCACAGTCGGATGTAAAAAATCCACATACCATTAAAATCCTCCCACTTATTGGTCGACCCATACAAAGCTATCAGTTCGGGTTGGCAACTTATAAGGCAGCTAGTCGATAACGACTAAAATTTCTTTATCAAAAGGTGAAAGAGCCGACCACAACCGGTTATCAAGTTGCGTTAGTTTTTCTGTCCAATGAAAGGGAAATTTGGTGGTCCCATTGGTGCTATAAAAATAGTTTTGGTCATTCGGCTCCACAAAATTTTTAAAGTATCTCTCTTTGAAATTTTTATACGAAGTTGTAAAAGCAGCAAATCAAATGTTCCCCGGTCGGTTAGACAAAGATAACCAACTCACAGGAGTGCTTGGACGTGTATTGTAATAATATAAAAAAAGGCTTTGGGGGTAGGCTCTAATTTAAACAAGCGACACAATACTCGGAAAACCTGAAGGGCTGCCCACGAGTTGGGATGTAGTTGTGTCGGTGCTACATTGAGGGTCTCAAGGACCCCCATGGTAAAATTATCAAAAGGAAGGTTTACATGCAAGTCAACAAATAAGGTACTATACACAAAGAAAAAGTCGACTGGAGCATTCTCCCAGTCGTGACATACACGGTCGGTCACACCGCATATATCAGCCATTATGGCTCCAGACGGACAATGGAGAGCTAGAAATGAATTTTCAGGCAACAACACATCTAATTTATCAGAATCCGTTAACCTAGTGGGAATTTTCAAAACAACGGGGTCAACCCAATCGTAACTTGGGTCGTCCGACAACCGACTCGCACTACCAGATGCAGTGTGAGTTGAGGATGACTCGTTATCTACAACATTACCAGAGGAATCTACAGAAGAAGACATTACTAACCTCAACCTGACAATTCAAGCAATGAACTCGGCACTCAGAGCAAATGGCACAAAACTCAAAAGGCAGAAAAAGTATGTAAACCTTTTTACCCACCAATGAAGCGCTATTTATAGCCAACATAGTAGGAGAGAGAATTCCCTACCATTTGTCCAACACCGTTGGATCTAATGTAATCTAACGGTCAAGCCCACTCGGCATACGAACGACATGAAATCTCCACCGTTGAGGACATCTGGTGAAATAGTGCATCATGAAATGGCGGCTCTGCTAAACGTCACATCTCTGCCATGCATTCGAAATTGCCAGCTATCGCACACTATCTTGGAATCCCCAACCATCCTATACAACTCTTCGGAGATAAATCTCCTCGAGCTTAGGGGGCAAGTGTACTGGTCAGACACCGGACGACCAAGTCAAATGATATTTAAAATATAACAAATACGTAATAAAGAAGTAGTTGTAAATGGCGTTGAATGAGTCAAAGACACACTTCAAGATACACCCCCGTGATACCAGAAAGCCACTACACACGTTCTGGTGACCATTACACACGTTTTAGCAAACTGATTACCTATCACCACACACGTTTTGGTGAACGGATCACTTAGCCCACACAAAGGGAGGCTCATGTCAACCTATAAAGAGAATTCCAAGAGGGAGAAAGGTATGTTTTCCATATCCTAAGAGAACAAACCAAATACTAACACTGACTTGAGCGTCGGAGTGCAATCGCAGGTACCCCGACCGACAGAACACACACAGCGATCTGATTTTTTTAATATGAAATAATGAAAATACTCTTAAAGAAAAGGAGGTGGATATAAAACTACATTTCAGAATTTTTTTTTAGAATATTTTTATTTGGATTTTCATAACACTTTTATAGATTTCATAAGTCTTCTTCTAAAATACATTTTTAAATTTCAGAAGTCTTTTTCTGGAATACATTTTTAAATTTTATTTTATGGAATTTTTTTCCAATGCGTAGTTTTTTAACTCTGGAATTACTTTATCATAATAAGATTTTGATTTTCGAATTGTGTTATGAAATTTCATTTCTAAAACACAATAATCTATTTTAGATTTGATTTTTCAGAATATATTTTTTTAATTCCAGATTTTTATTTCTGGAAGAAAAGGTATTTTTGGAAATTTAAAAGTGTATAGTGCTTATGTTAAAAAAAGTTGGGTGTAGGAAGAATTTGTCTTCTAACACGTAAAATGTTTCAAAAGTTGAGGGATCATGGATCAATTAAATGGTATCCTTCTCCTTGCAACATATCAATTTCAATTTGCACCAATATGTTATTGAAAATAACAAAATATTCTTATGACCTGACGAAAATAACTTTAAATAAAAAGGTGTGAGAAAAAAATTACTTCTGAAACCCTTTTTTTCTGGAAATATTTTGGATTTGGATTTCCATAACACATTTTTAAATTCTGAAAATTCTTACCTAGAATGCATTTTCAATTTTGTGTTATGGATTTTTTTTTTCATAATTTATTTTTTTACTTTGAATTATATTTATTAAATTACATATTTTCAAATCTAAAATAAGGATAATTTTAAAATTTTCAAAAAATAATAGAGTGCATGTTAAAATTGATACGGTGCAGGAAGAACTTGCCTCCCGATTAATAACCATTAATTCAATTGGGCTAATCTCCAAGGGTAAAGGTTTTAGGCTAGTTCATATACATTGATTTTTCCACTCCAATATTTTCTTTATGCACCACCCTACCCTTAGATTGTAACGATGAAAATGAGTTTTCAAATTTGTTACAATTTCTGAAAAATATTTTATTCATTCTATTAAAATTTTTCTGAAGTATATGTTTCAAAAGTATTTTTAAATATAGATTCTAAAAATCATCCAAAATATATAATTATAAATATTTTTTTTTATCTATTTTAGATTGATTATTCTGTAACTATTCACAATAATTTTTTTATTATGAAATAATATTTTCAGAAAAATTTAAAATATTTGTTCTAGTATCACAAAAAACTGAAATCTTCTAAATTATCCTTTCTCGAAGTTTTCAAAAAATTTCTACAATTCTCTTTTTAGAGTTTTGGGTTTATTTTGTTATCAAATAATCAACATGGGATGAATTATTAACTACAACTAGTTTCTAGCTTGTTTTTTTTCATTGTCACTTTATATTTTAATACATTCACTTATTATTCTTGTTTTCTTTTTTCCTATTATTATATATGTTAATTTATAAAAATAATTATTTATTACACAATTTTTGGTGAATTTTTCAATTTAACTACTAAAGAAAAGTTGGTTGTGCATCACTATCACGGGCATGCTATCATATGCCATACATCACACATATTTCCAACATTTAAACAAATTTAACTGATTGTCTACAAATGGATGCCATACATCACACCTATTTCCAACATTCAAACAAAAATTTAATTGTTTGTGTGCAAATGGAGTGGAGTAGAGCACTAAAATATTTTGGTTGGAATATTCATAATGTCTAATTGGATATACAACAAGTATAAATAATAAGAAAAAAAGTTACAAAATATAACAAAGCTACCCGAGATTTTTTTATTTTTTTTTTTGTCTTTAACATTATCTTTAGTTATAACTTTCAAAATAAGCGTCATTTTATTATATTTTTATGAGTTTCATAATAAGACTTGGATGGATTATTCAAGCTTATATGAATGCTCAATTCTAAACTTGTGTGCTCTTATAATTTGTTTTGCAATTGATGAATGACAACAAACTAACAAAATGAAGTTAGAGTTTTGTATTTTAGAGGAAGTTCCTTTCCCTTTGAACAATTTTGACAAACTACATAAAATTGTCATGAGAGGTCAAATTAATGATAATTAAGTCACAAAATATGTGTGATTGATCAATATGTAGAACAACAAACATGAACTAATATTGATTGGTAATCTAATGCAAGCACCATTATTCCACACACAATAATACATGTTATATTGCCAATTCCATCTATATTTTGTATGTGTCGCAACTACTTCAAGATCTAAGAAAGCAATATTAAACTCCATCTCCTATATTCAAAACAAATACCTCTTCCACTAAGTCTTATCCGGTTCATCTAAAGCATCCATACCCAATTCCTGAGAACATGATGTCTCCACCATAGTTAACTATGAATGACAAATGAAATTCATTTACGTCAAACTGGTTTTTTGTCAAATTTATTTACAACAAATGTTAGAACACCAACTTCGACCCATGTTTGCATGCAATCCCATTACTCATGAGACTTTCATATTGAAGGTAATAATTTTAGTGTTCCATTTGCAAATTATGGAGCATGCCAACTTATGAATGTACAAAATTCATGAGTGTCCAATAATAACTCATATCAACCTCTACTCAAAATACAAAACCATAAAAAAAACTAAACACATAATAAATAATAAATATCATTCTTATTGAGATATTAAACACTATTATAGAAAAAAAACTTCAAAAATATATTATAGTGTTAATGTAGTTAAATATGATTTTTTTAATTAATAAAAAACTTGAGTAATATTTCTTAAAATTAACTTTACTACTAAGTATAATCCTCAAAATTTCTTTTTAATCATAAACTTATACCTATAATATTATTTTCACACCACCTAAATATTTATAAAACAATCAAATATATGCATTAATAATACTGATAATAATAATAACTTCTACATTAGTACTTGTTAAATAACATAAACTACAACTTAAAAATTATAATAATATAAAAAATAATATTTAAAATACTAAAGATTTATTTTAAATATTAAATTTAAATTATTATAAAATAAAAAAATTTTTTGTTAATTATTATTAATTTAAATATTACTTGTTTTTTAATATTAATGATTAATTTAATTATTTAAAAATTTGTGAATATAAATTAAAAATAAATTAATTATTAATTATACAATTATATTATTAATAAAAAAATTATAGTCTACATAATTTATTAGAGTAGTAGTTTTTAATAATTAATATAAAATTAGATCATTCATTCTTATTAATAATGTAAGCATAATGTGAAAATAAATATTAATTTTTTATTATTAATAATTATACTTTATAATATTTTATAAAATATTAAATAATTTAAATTAAATATTAATGATATTATTAATTTTCACATTTTAAATTTAGTTATTAATTTTATATTAAAATAATTTGAAATATTTCCATATTATTATTATTAATTGTAATTTATATATTTTTTATATTATTAACAAATCTAAAATATTTTTAATATTAAAAATAGTTTCTACTTTTAAAATTCATACAAATTTTTTTAAATCGTAAAAAAATATTAAAGGTAATGTTTAATAGAATTTATGTATTATATTATAAATATTAATTCATCAAAGATAATTTATTTTTATAATTCTTATTATAATGTTATTTTATGAATTGAAAAAATACATAAAAAAAGCCTGCGTGAAAGTCAATTTACAGTAGAAGTTTTGTCCATGTCAAATCGTATAGTTGGAAATCAATTTTCTTTCAAAGATGATGTTTTTATCTGAAAGAAACGTGACTCTTCCTTGGTGAGTCTATTCTTTCTATAGATAAAAGATTTTCTTATTCTTACGATCTAGCAAATTAATAGGAATATGAAAATTAAAGAAATTATAGATAGAGAAATCATAAAGTTCTGATCATAAAATGAATAATATTTTAGATAAGGTGAATAATCATAATAATATTATCTAAAGGAATTTGAGGTCTATAAATTCACATGATTTTTGAGGATGAAAAAACATACCAAATACAAATTCTCATTGTTTTAGTCTTCAAGAAAAAATGAAAAACGATTTCAAGACGAACCTTTGTTACCTTTAACCTTGACTTGACTGTGAAACTCGTTTTGATATACTACTTACAAGTTAAAACTAAAAATAATTTAACTACACTTTCCTCATTTTATTTTTTAAAACACCACAAAATCATAATAATAAAACTGTAAGCTCAAAAACGAAAATATATTACATACTGAAATTACGTTTATCCAACATACTTTGGATTATGCTATTTTGATATATATTTTTTGTTCTGGTTAATTTCTTAAAGAAAAAAAAATCATTTCTTCCTTGGTGGTGGGGTTCTATAATAAATGCAAAAGAATAAAAGAACAGGGATGTGTGTGCGATATCCATGTGAAATTCTCAGCCAGAAAAAAAAAAAAATAGCAATAAAAATGAATAAATAAATAACGTCTTCAGACTGAAATCAGAAGTGTGTCCGATCGCGCGGTGAGTTCAATGAATTGAATAATCAAAACCGGCTTTTGATCAATCACCGAACCGTTGTACCATTCTCTAACGTAGCGTGTGTTTCACTCCGTTCCGTTCCAATGGCGGAAACCTCTGCTCTATGCTTCTCCACATTCAGATTCTCTTTCGTTCCGTTCCGTTCTCCTTCCAAGACCTTCAACTACTCCTTCCCTTTCTCTCCTCCTTCTGCTCCTCATCCTCGCCTTCTCCATTTCGCTCCCAAGGCCTCCCCCGCCGGTAACTTCTCCGGCGACGATTCCTTCGCTTTTTTCCCCTGGTCCGATTCGGTTAACGGTACGCTCTCCCTTTAACATCGCTGATTCTGAATTTCAAAATTTGAGGTTCCTTTTCAATGTTTTCACTTTAAGCATGGCAATTGGAATTGATTCTGCCAATAAGTCAAAGCAAAGAGCTGTAGCCTTTTTTAAATGTTTATAATTAGAGATTTTTGTGAGTGTGGATTCATTTCACTTGTGATTTTATCCCAATGTTTGCATTTTAAAGCAATTAGTTGAGGTGATCAATATCAGATTCAGGAATTATTATATATGTATTAATTAATTGATGAGTTGTTTTCCTTTATGTTTGCGACTTCTCAGAAATTCAATGGGTTCCTGAGGAGAGAATTACGTTGTTCACTGCTGATGGACTGATCCAGATCGGTGGCTCCATGGTTCCTCGCCGTGTCCGCTCTTCTGATGTATGAATTGTAAAATTTTATTCTTTTCAGTTTACAAGTTAACAATTAGAACGTAGATGAAATCTTGAATGTGCTGCTGGTTATGTTTAGTCCACCACATCTATTTAGCTCCAAAATCTTGATTCATGTTGAGAAAATCCTAACAGTGATTTTTATTGATGATTGATAACTTTAACAAACATTTTAAAATTCACACAAAAGCTCTTTGGGTTGAAGTTTGACCAAACAAAGCACGTGTCTACCTAAAACACATGTTGAACGTTTAATTCAGTAAGAACAGGGAAAGGTCTGCATTATTGAAGAGGCTTGGAAACTATTTCAAGAAATTAGCTATCTTAAAAGCTTAGACGGTTATAGGTGGAAGTCCAATTTGCTTCTTATCATGTTTATAAGGTTTTCATTCTCTGCTTGCCAATTTTAGTATACTACATCTACACAGTTAGGCTCGTTGCCCTTTTACTCCTCATGCTGAAAGGTATCTTGGTGTTTCATATTGAATACTTGGCCATAGAATCAGCTTTTTAACCCAAGACAGTACAGACACAACATTCACTTTTTTTAACCTTTCTCATCTTTGACCCATGCTTGTTTACAGTACATTTCAATGCTTAATCTTCTTTTCGATTGGCTAATATATTGTTATGCTTCACAGAAGAAGCAATGGAAATCAAAAACTACACAAAAATTCCAACGGTTTCAAGAAAGTAATTACATGGATCCAAATCAAGGCCTTTGTCTGGGTGCACTCTTTGATATTGCTGCTACTAATGTGAGCACTCGATCTTTTAACTAAACCTCCTACTCAAGAGTATAAGTCATCCTTTGCCATCTCATAATATGAACTGCCCTCTTTCTAGGGACTTGATATGGGCAGAAAACTTTGTATTTTTGGTTTCTGCCGTTCCATTGAGATGCTTAGTGACGTTGTGGAAGACACTGTTTTAGAGCATGGTGGGGAGGTATGCTATAGTTTTTTCTTTCAATAAAGCTCTTGCATTCTGGTTCTTAGATATGTTGAAGAAAGTTTAGTCAAAATTGCAAACCATTGTTAAAATTTGACGAGACTACCTTGTCTGAGGATAATCTCTAAAAAATAATGCTATAGAGAAAAAATAGGGATAAAAAACCCTCATCTTGCTGCACCATTTCATTTAACTCTATGGAGGTATTTGGAAGAGCTTTAATGGAACTTATTTAGTTATTTGAGCCTGTGAAAATAGCTTATGACTCCTGTAAACTCTTTTTAACTTTATTCCATAAGCATCTTAGTAAAACTTATTAGAATAAGTTATTTTCAACTTCTTCTTTCAATAATTTATTGGCTAAAATTTCTCATAAACTCTTGTGTGATAAGAACTTGATAAATTGTTAGCGATTCCACGTCAAGTAGAGATATGACCAAATTATATTATACAAGTGGATATAAAACTTCATCTTATGAATAAGTTTTGTAAGGTTAAATAAACTTAGTATCAAAACATATCCTAATGATATTTATTGGACCTATATTGTGGCATTTGCTATCAAGCTGCTATTGGACCATACAAAAATATTTAGTTTTATATTTGGGATGTCCAGTCCTTGAGTTGAGGGGACATGCTAGTTTGATAAAGTTTAGTCAGGCTTAAATCCACTTTATAAGATAAATAATCACTTGAGGAAGTTATTTGCTCCAATGTAACCTATTTCCGGGCTCACATTAATATAATTTTGCAAATGTACACAAGCAAGCCAACGGCTGTGCATAATGATTGTATTCTTTTGTTTTCCAACAAATTTCTACCTACAATATTTCGTGTCTTTAAATATACCAGTCTTTTTCGGATCAACTTTCAATTCTTGTTATCTTGTTGAATTGAAAAGTACATGTTAGACAATTGTAGAAGTTGGAATTGGAAGACCATTCTCCTGCCAGTATCGATCATTAACTAGATTTAGACTGGGTGCTTGTGAATGAAAATTGTATTCAGCCATTTTCGCTTGGTTTTATCAACTTACCTATTAATGTGTAACTGGATTTTTATGGGGAATTACATGTCTGGTAATCCTGGAAGCATTTTACGAAGCAACTTTTCCATTGATGTATAGATGTTTTCTTCTAATATAGTTTCAACCCAAATTCTCAGAACATTAGAACCCGTTTACATGGCAGGTTATTGCTGCAGAGAAGGCAAGCAAAGGTGATTTACATGAAAAGCTAACCATGACTGTTGCAGTGCCATTATTGTGGGGGGTTCCACCAGCTTCTGAGACACTTCACCTAGCTGTTAAAAGTGGTGGAGGGATTGTAGATAAGGTCTATTGGCAATGGGACTTTCTGTAAATACATATTTGAGGTCCCCTAACCATTCTTTCCGTGCTCTGTACATAAAAGTGTATCTCTGTATATGTACACAAAATTAATGTCATGGTATATCTCTACTTGTACAATAAATGATTGTCATGACAGTATCGAGTGTCCGTTCATTGGACCATAATGAACAGTACTTCTTGACATTCTAAACCTTGAACTTGAAATTTGACTCTAAAAAATTATTTGCAATACATCTGCCCATAATTGAAAGGTCCGATGGACTCCAAGAGTAGACGAAAACCAGGGCAATCAACTAGCAATGCAAATGGGTTATGGAATTATAGAACTAAATGCTTAGGCTGTTGGAAAGAAATGGAAGTGCTGTAATTCATCTCTTGATAGTGTAAGATTTTGTTTTTCTCTCTTATGTTATTATTGGGCTTGTGAACATATAAATGGGATAAATTTTTATGGCAAATGCTCATTGCACCATATCAATTTCAACATGCACCCAACCTGGTAAGGGTGGGCAAAAAATCCAAATTACAAAATCCATAATTATCCAAATCCATATTTTTGGATTTTAAATCCAATCCATTTAATTGGATATGGATTAGATATAGATTAGATACATTTTTGGATTATCCAAATTGCATTTTGGGTTGGATTTTGAGTCAAGACAATTCGGGCCCAGGTTGAGCAAAGTCGGCCCAAGTCCACGTCAAGTGAAGTCGTCCGGACCTAAGTCGAATCGAGTCGGTATGGGCCAAAGTTGACCAAGTTGTTCTGGGCCAAAGTCGAACCGAGTCAACCCTGGGCCAAGTCGAGCTGAGTGGTCAATATTAAGTCGAGCCGAGCAGGCCCGAGCCAATGTCGAGCAAAGCGGGCCCGGGTTGATATCGAGTCGTTCGGGCCCGAGCCGTTGTCGAGTGTTTGGGCCTAGGCCGATGTCGAGACGAGCAGGCCTGGGCCGATGTCGAGACGAGCAAGCCTGGGCCGATGTCGAGTTGAGCAAGCCCGAGTCGATGTTGAGTCAAGCGGGATTGGGCCGATGTCGATCCGAGCAGGCCTGGGTCGTTCCGAGCGGGTCCGGGCCAATGTCGAGTCGTACGAACCCAGGCAGATGTCGAGTCGTACAAGCCCAGGACGATGTCGAGTCGTACGGGCCTGGACCGATGTAGAGTCGTCTGGGTCCGGGCTGATGTCTAGTTGTCCGGGCCCGGGTTAATGTCGAGCCGTTCGGGCCTATGCCGATGTCGAGATCAGCAATCCCAGCCATTGTCGAGTCGAGCAGTCCCGGGCCAATGTCGAGTTGTCCGGGCTCTGGCCGATTTTGGGTCGTCTGGGCCCGGACTAATGTCGAGTCGTTCAAGTCCGGGCTCTGGATGTCGAGTGGTCTGGGCCCAGGTCGATGTTGAGCCGAGTTGGTCCACGTCCAAGTTGAGTGGGCTTAGGCCCAATTCGAGCCAAATTAGTCTGTATCCATATCAAAATGGATTTAATGTATTTGACAAAGTGGATTTAATCTAATTAACAAAGTGGATTTAATCTAGATTTAATCCACTTTAAATGGATTTAAAAAAAATCAAATAAATTTGATCTAGTTAAAATGGATTGGATAAGGGTGTAAATAAAAATTTCTTATGAAACTTTTTATCCTGAATATTCTGGATTTAGATATCTGGAGCACATTTTTTAACTCCACAAATTTTTATCTGGAATGCATTTTTAATTGTGTTTCGGATTTTTCTATTCGAAATGTATTTTTTTATTTTTGAATTATTTTTACTTGATAGGGTAATTTTGGAAATTTTGAAAAATGATAGGGTGAATGTTCAAATTGATATCGTGCAGGAAGAAATTGCCAATTTTTATTCGAGATATATTTATGAAGTTAAAATAGAAGTTATTAAAAATCATTAAAAAAAATTCATTTATCTATGATTCCATTAATAAAAACTATGTAACCCATCGATTAATAAGTTTTATGAATAAGCATCTAGTATATCTATAAAATTATTTTAAAAATTAAATTACTTATCTCTTTCTCAGTCCCATTAGTTTATTTGAAGTTATATTTTTTAGTCATATATGTGTTAAGATTCTCACTTGTCACTGAAGACCTGCAAGGAAATATATTTAATAGATACTCTTAATTAGCCAAAAGAAAATAATTGATGATTTTAATTGCATTTTTATTTGAACTTCCTCATAGGCTGCATAATAGACTAAGAAGCATATAAGTAAATGAACAAGAATTTTAAATAAGAATTGAAACTCCTCGATAAATGATATTATCAAATAGTTTTAGCTTCATCTTAAGTTAACGATTACAATCATTATAGTAACATTATCATAAAAATATAGAAAGAAAAACAACAATAATAACACATTATAAAATAGATGGATGGCTAGAAGTAAAGAAAAATAAAAGTAGGAAAGATTTAAGATGTTACGAAGAAAGATACATCACTTATAAAAGTTAAAGATGAATTTCGTGTTTTTTCAAAGATTAGACTCGAAAAAACTCTTCAGATACTCAGAGGTGATGAGAATCATTCTCTAATTTAATATCTTCAAAAATTATTTTACAAGAGTCAATCATTACTATTTATAAGACAAATCATCATCAAATTAAAATGGACTAAATGAATTGTATACCCTAACATGTATTGGTTCATTTTTTTAAAAAAAACTTCTTTCATAGACCTTTTGAAATTCTATCTACGAGTTCATAGTCTTTAGTGCTAACAACTTTTTGTGAGCAAAATAACCTCTTGTTTTTTTAATAATTACTAAGTTTCTTCTCTTATAAAGTACTATGACACTTAAACGTTGATCAAACTCCTTCACTCCCACTATGAACACTATTGATTGCTTTCCCATAAACTTTATTCATCAAAGACACTTTGTTAACTTCGTCGAGATGGAGAAGGTTGGATGCCTTGTTCATAGGGTTTTTGACCAATTGATTGGGTTAAGTTCTTGAGTCTATGCAACTCTTGAAACTATGACATCTATAGTTAGTTATAGGTATTAGTTAAGCCCAACAAAGATAGATTCACTATTAAGATGGAGGGGAAGAGAGTGAAAGTGTCTCCTTACTTTGTTGTCAAGGGGACGCTTGAAGGAGGAAGGTGTTGTCTTCACCAACTAGTAGGATGAAGACTTAGATGTCGCAATTGTGGATTATGTTGTGTGATATGGCTAGATCCAAGTTTGGTGATGTTGTTGTCGTGAGAAGCTTTATCGAAGCTTCAAAACTCCCTCCCTTGAGTAAAATGGTGTAGAATATTTTGTTGAACATTATGCTCCATCATACTAGATCAAAACATCATGTAACAAAGAATGACAAGTTCGTGTTATATCATGTATTGAGATTAGAAAATATGATCTCAAATATGTTGCAATGATATCCGCACATTCAAGTCAACAAGAGGTATATAAAAGATAATAAATACACAATAAATATAAAAGTCTTTGTCTATTGTGACTTTTTTTTATCTATATAAACCTAATTAACTATCCAACTTTATTCTAATATTAAATTAATATTTGATTTAGTAATTAATCATGTAATTTTCATCATGTTAGTTAATTTAATATAATATATCATTGTATATAAGAGTACAGTAAGTATAAAAAAAATATAAGAATGGCGATAATTATAAGGAGACAGAGATAATTATTATCGAAAAATAATAATTAAACTTTCTAATGAGAATGTAAATATTTTATAACTATTATGATTTTTTTTCAATGATATTTGTTGGATAAATTTTTGTGTTTGGCGGAGAGAGAATGCTATATTCTTCATTTCTCCAGAGAGATAACACAGTTAAATAATATATTTTTATAAATAAATTATTATTTTTTTGTTATTAAATAAAAATAATTTAATTAACTCTATTTCATTTTTATTTTAAAATTTACGGTTAAAAGTTAAACAATAAAGGCTATGCCTTTGACTTTTGGTACGTACTTTTAAGAATAATGTTTATGCTGAAGTAAAACCACATGTTTATGTGAATTCAAATATTAAAAAGTGAAGAATATAATAATTGACATATTCAAGGAAATAATCAAATCATCGTGGCTTACTTTGTACAACAACTATTAGAAGAAGAAGAAGAAAACTATATTTTTTTTTTCAACACCTCTTAATCCTCGTGTTCATAAAATTAGAAACATGAAAGTTGAATTTATAGAAAAAAGAGAAAGAAATATGAATTCAGGAAAACATTTTGGAAACTAATTTCATAAAAGAAGATCTTAGTCCAAAAAAATCAAGATTTTCTTGAAACTAGAAAGGTTAGGAATTCAAGTATAGGAAACTTCATATTAAATAAAATAATAATAAATTGAATAATATAAAAAATAAAAAATATTACTTTAGAAATATTAAGTTAAAAACGAAATTTTGATATTTTATATAAATTTTTTTATAATTCATCATTATCAAATCTCTTCTCTCAAAATAGCTATTAAGAAAATTAAAAAAAAAATTGATATATCGATCACTTTTATTGAAATATAAACTTTAGATGAAGAGATACACTACAAGAAAATTTTGAAATAGAAACCAATTTTTAGAGACAAAATTTAATTAATTATTATAGTGACTAAATTAGATATCATTTTAGAGGTTAAAAAAAATTTGGTTTCTAAATTAGTTTCTATTATTGTTAAATAGTTTCTAAATTGGTGTCTAATAAGCAACCAAAATTTTTCTACCAAATTTATAATTTAAATAATTGGTAGCAAAAACCTTATTGCTAATTAAACACTAATTTAAAAACCATTTAACAATAATAAAAACTAATTTAAAAATCAAAATTTTTGTAGTCTCTAAAATAGTCTTTAATTTAGTCCCTATAACAACTAATTATTTTTTATCTCTAAAAATTAGTTTTTATTTCATGATTTTTTTTAATAATAATTTTTTTTAAAAATTATTACAACAGACTATGTTAATATACACTTGTTAAAATAATATCTTTTAAAAAAATGTTTTTTTTATAATATTTTGACTTTTGTTATAGTATATCAAACACTATTCAACTTTAGATGTAAAACGAATTCTCAAAATTTACATGTAAAACCATATACTAAATTTTCTTGGTCATATCTCGTGTGAATGCAAACAAAAATGGTGAAGAAGTCAATGCATGTTTTTGGCTTGAACTTTTCCATCACTAATTTCCTTGGAAACCAAACTATTTATTTGTTTATTCTCAACAAATAAGTAGCAGCCACCAACCAATGACTTATCCAAGGCACCATTATCTTATGCTCATATATTTTGGAGCCTTTTGGGTAATTTTCCATAACTATTCCTTCTTCATGGGATGCATGCTTTAATTAAATACTATCTTTTAAATCTCTGTCCCCCTTCTTGGATTTCTTTATTATTGCCTCACTTTCAACTCAATATTTATGGACATTTTGTTTGCTATTATATCTAAAGGGTATTTTTAATCATTTAAATCAGGATTATGTGTGTCTTAAATTCAAAGCTAACCCTAAATAATTTGGAATGTATCTGTACCGGTAAAGAATAAGGAATAAGGAATACGCGTTTAAAGAAGATATGTTCTCTGGGTATTCCGGAGCACGACTGGCAAGACTTATCCACAACCACCCTGAGCCCAAGGGATAGAAAATCCATTAGGCAATCCTATAAATATTGTGCTCAAGTCAGAGAAAGGTACGTTTTCATTCACTTACTAAATCACACTTAGAATCTCATACTTACTTGAGCGTCGGAGTGCCTTCGCAGGTACCCTCCCCCGCCCTACCGAAGGAGACACCAAAAAGGAACGACCGACCGAAGGAAAAGAAGATCGACACGTCAGCAATTATACTACGTCAACCGACCGTGCCTGACCCCATCTCTCCACTCAGGTACAATATCAAACAAAGGACAGGAAACATTTCTCAACAAACCAATTGTATAAACACTAAACTTTTTTTAAATATTGAATACTCTTTTCAGTCCTATATATATATATATATTCTTCGAATCGTCAAAAATATTTTTTAAAGATAAAATTATGATTAAACTGATATTCAAATTCAAAATAATGATTAACTCTAATTATATTATTATTTATCAAAACTTAAATTTAAAACTTCTGCATATGTATAGTATAAGTAATCTAATATTCTATTGTTTTTCAGCATGTAAATATATCAAATCAACATAAATTACAGTACTATGAAAAAAGATTAGTTTTTATAGTTTAAAAAATTTGACAAACTCAAGATGTAAAAACAAAAAATTTAATTAAATTGATTTATTTATACTTTGATTTCAATTATATATATAAAAAAGAATAAATGAAAATAACGTGGGAAAAGAAGTCTTACGTAAATTCTAATAATATAAAAAAGCTATGATTTTTAAAATATAGATTATATTTCAATTTGCATTAAATTAATTAGTATTTTTTGCATTTAAATATACAAATCAATTCAATTTTTTTGTTCTTTTTAAATTAGTCAACTATCATTTTTTACTTGGTCATTTTATAAGCAAGTTTGACATGGCTACTAGCCAGTGATTTTCTACTTATATTGTTTTGCTAGGTTAATTAATTATAAATTAATTTCATGAAACAGTTCAAAGGATTTAGACAGCATCATTTAATAATTGTTGAGTGATTTGTTTTAGGAGACCCAATTTTAGTCTCACAAAAGATCTAAGATTACATTTTCTTGGAGACTTTCTATTTTGTTTAAGTTTTACTGAAATTGTTTGTATTTATGGATTTTTACTTTACTTTATTATTTTAAATAAATTTAACTAAAACGAGTATTGAAAAATATGTTAAAAAACATGTTTCTTTTAGTTGTTGAAACGTGTAGAGTATTGTCCTAATAGGTTTTGAAATAAAAAATTTAAATAAACTTTTTAAACTTAAGTCACTATATTTTTTTAATCAAAACAAATCAGTAAAATACATAATTTATTATTATTGTTTCTAAATTTTATATTTATTATCATTACACTCTATAACAAAACCAACAATAAAGGTTATCCGACTAACAAATTCAACTTTCACTAAATAAAATAAACTAATTTTAGAGACAAAAAATAATTAGTTGTTATAGTGACCAAATTAGAGACAATTTTGAAAACTAAAAAAAAAATTGGTTTCTAAATTAGTTTTTATTATTGTTAAATGGTTTCTAAATTGGTATCTAATTAGATAACAATGTTTTAACTACTAATTATTTAGATTCTAAATTTGGTAGCTAAAACTTTGGTAGTTAATTGGATACTAATTTAGAAACCATTTAACAATAATAGAAATTAAATTAGAAACAATTTTTTTTAATCTCCAAAATGGTCAGTAATTTGATCATTATAGCAACTAATTATTTTTAATTTCTAAAATTGGTTTTCGATCAATGATTTTCTTGTAGTGACAATGGAGTTATTTATCATTTTTCTAATTTAAGAAACTTATATGATATTGTCTTATAAATTCAAGGATTAAAATCAGGTTTACTTTTTTATAAAATATAAAATTAAAAAATAATTATTAAGGTACATAATATTATCTCAATAATTATAACCATGTAAAAATTATCTAATTAAGAGTATATTCTTGCTTGAACCCAATTTTTAGAAGTCAACAAAATATCGAACCTCTTTTTTAATATACAAAATATATGACAATAGACAATAATGGAAACAAAGGAGCACAATTTTTATTCTGAGTAGCTATTACTATTATTTATTTTCGAATTAATTAATTATATTAAATGAATGTAAAATTATTCTTTAATTTTTTTGTGAATTATCCATACTTTCTTTCAATTTAAAACTAATAATTATTTAGCTCCTAGGTTTAACCTTAATTCTATAAGTTTTAGTTTTATCATATAAAAATATGGTATTCAATTCTAAAACCCTAAGTAAACTACTAAAATTTCGTGAGATTAATCAACAAATAAGTAAACTATTAAGAAGTAAATTTTTAAGTTTATTCAATCTTATAAAATAATTAATTTATAAGATGAAATTTGTATTTATTTATATACTCTAAAATATTATAATATTTAATTGATATGTGATTTTTAATATAAACAATCTATGGTGATAGAGGATGAAGTAAATGAAATAAAATGGGGGAAATAATAACAATAATAAAACGATGATGAATAAGCTAAAGCAAAAGTGCTTTTAGGTGCATGATTGGAAGCCAAAATTGTTACATAATATTAAACAATAGAAGTAGTGGATTGGTGGTGCAATCCTCTTACTAAATGTGGTGGAAGAAGGATTCATAGGAACTCTACTTTACAAGGCTTTCTCATTTCCTTTCTGATTCATCTGTTATTGGACACATCCATGGTGATGGTGGGGTTAATAATACCTGCACCAAGGAAATGATACAAAGGAAACTTCCAACATGTACTGTAAAAAAAGTAAGTGGGCCAATCAAACACCACCTTTCCCACAAAAACACACACCAACTCCAATTCTCAATCTTCCCATTCTACTACTCATCCCCTTCATTACCCTTCAAATATTCTTCATTTTTGCTTGTCACCATCAGTAGTACATCACCATTTCCCCTGTCTTGCTGTCATCAAACATAAAGTTGTTGCAACTACCTGTGCTCATTAGCTGTTTAATTTCTTCTAAACCATAGTCTAATGGACTTTCTTCACCTGTCCACCCACTAGCCCTACCAGCATTGGAGGACACCAACTTTTGGGTATCTTCCACCCCACTAGAGAGGTAACTAAGGCCACCTATTTGGTCACCAAAACCTCCAACACCAACATATCCAACTTCTCCTTCTTTCACATCACTCATCTGATTCTTCTTGCAGCTTCCATCTGAAGAAGAGCTGCAACTTGTTTCACCCCCTAACATAAAACCACAATTAACTTGGTAAAGTCTCTCAAAACTGGAACAAGCTGGAGTAGAAGAAGAATTGCCACTCAGAAGACTTGCGTATGAAATGGCCTCAGAGCCTGTGAAAGGCACATAGGGTTGTTGATAGTTCGAGTTGTGATTGTTTTTTAATGAGAATGAAGATGAGGAGGAGGATGAAGAGGGTGTTGAGTTTTGAAGCATGGATGAAAGGGTAACTTGGTGAGGCTTCTTCAGTGCTGAAGGGTTCATTGTCCCCACCATTTTTTTCTTAAGCTTTGTGTTCCAGTAGTTCTTGATATCATTGTCAGTTCTGCCTGGCAGCTGAGATGCTATTATGGACCACCTACAGTTGTCACAATGAGTTCCCAAAAAAGAAACATGTAGCAGATCTAAAAGTACAAGTAATCAATATCATGTCGATACACCATCTTTCATCATTTAGTCTGTGAAGTATATCCAAGGTTGGTATGAAAAAAAAGTGGAAATTAAGTGAAATAAAGAATACCTGCTTCCAATGCTACCAAAGAGAGTACATATTATTCTATCTTCATCTTCAGAAAACTCTCCATGCTTAAGGTTCGGCCTCAGATAATTAAGCCATCTCAGTCTGCAACTTTTCCCACATCTTTTCAAACCTTTTTGAGACAAATTAACATAAGCCATCAGGAACACAGGATACAAGAAAGAAATTGACCATCTAAGAACCCTGTATGTCAACATATATTATAATTACTCTCATCAGCCTGAAGAGAGCAATCAAAGGTTTTAAACTGTGATCACACTTGCGATTTCAACGTGTTCTTTGATATCACTGGAAATTATGCACAAATGTGGCAATAGACACTCCAAAAACCTTAGTGTTTGGTCGGAATACCAGACCATTTTAAAACCTTAGGCCTAATTTCTGCAAGCTTCATAGATTAGAAACTAAAACAATAAACTTGTGAATAAGGGGGAAAAGGGTTGAAAGAAAATCTTACCAGCTTTATGTGGGAGGGAAATCCAGTTTCCTCCGGTACCATGTTTCTCTATGAACCCTCTTAGCTTTTCGTCTTCTTCAGGACTCCATGGCCCTTTCTTTACATTGGCCTTGTCACAGCAAGGAGCTCTTCCCATCTCTCTCTCTCTTTTTCTCTCCCCACACACTCACACACTTAGACTTAGGAGGGTGGATAGGACACAAGAGAAGAAATTTATATAGCTTGAGTCAACGGAGGAACAGGGTTGATTGATCAAATTTTCAGCACTATGATGCTTCTAAACCCATATATAATTGAGTGACAGAAGTTTCCATCACTATATATTGGACCCTCTTGCAGAGTTTAAATTGGCACTGCTATCACAATTTGTATATAAAGTACAAAGCCTGCTCCTCGAGTTGTGTATAGAATAATTCATCGAAAACAATTATATATTGATGGGCCAAGCCTTCCAAAACAAATGTCAACTTGGAAGTCCAATTATAACAACCTCTTTGTTCTCATCACCTCGTAACAATAGCCTCCTGGTGCTTCCAACTCAAAGTATAACCATGCTTTTAATCAAGCCTTGCTTAGTTTGTAGTATAATTTCTTCAATCAAGTTAAAAAAATAACTTACAACAGGAGTTATAAATAAGTCATGCTTTTATAAACTTAATCAAATAAATGTTTTATGGGTTCATAATAAAATGAGTTTAAACAAACTTAATGATAAAAGTAAGCGTAAACTGCAATTGGTCTCTCTTAAAAGATACTTAAATTATATTTACTTCTCCTCTGATTTTATTCTTCTAGATATGAATAGATATTATATTTGAGATTTTTTTTTATACAAATGAGCTTTTAAGAGATTTTCTTCTCCGTGTATCTTAATTGTTGACATAATTGACAACTAATTTTTAATATTTAATATATATATATATATATTATGCTTTTAAAAGATAAAATAAAAACATTAGATAAAGTTCCAAGGTCAGCATAAGAGGTATTTTAAATTTTATTCTAACGTAAAAAATATTAAAATAAAATATATCATATTCAAAATTAGCTGTATCCACTTGTTTATATTAAAGTAAACAATATAAATATTTAATAACATAATTGTTTAACCAAAAAACCTTATATGATAATTGTTTTTTTTAAAAAAATACCTTAACACAACCAAATAACAATCAAATACAATTAAAAAAAAGAGCGAGAAATATATACAACCACGAGTTCCATTTCTCTTCTTAAGCTTTCATTCTCTCACACTTCTTTTCACTAAAAATTAAAATATCTCAATTCATGAGTTTTCCCCTTCTACTCCAGGTTTTTCAATTTTCCACTACTAGTCACCAATCGTCCTAGCTCCACCAGTAGCAACGTCACACTATCGATCCCGTGCATATTGTCAATCACCCCATGTAACATTTGGAATTATCATTTAGTATTTATGTTTTGTATGTATAATAAGAATAGTTATTTGAATGTTGTGTGTCTAATGCATACCACACATAATGTATTTATACTAATTTACATAATCAAGTACAATAAATTTGTGCATTATAATCACGGACCAACAATATTAATTGCTTTTGACACATAACAAAGAACTTCATAAGTAGATTCAGTAATACACCATTAAGAAAGATGTTGTGAATATGGATAAAATTCCTTTATCTCTTTTCTTATTAATTTCATAATTTGCTTTACCGATTTTTCTAATTTTTTAAATGTATTTGTAACACATTCACAACGTATGGAATTACAAAACATACTAAAAGCGGGGAACAACAAAGTCACACAATGGTTGGATGACTCCTCGAGAGTGAAGTTGACTATTGCATGAGACAACGACCAATGATAGGGATATATGACAACAAATTTTTTCAAGTCGATCAACTTCGTGCTTAAGAAAATAAGGACCTTCCAATCTTTTCATTGGACATGACAGTATACATCCGTTGTACCAAATTCTTCATACATATAGGTAAGGATGTGACAACCATGATTGTAGCTAGTCATATCTACTCTGAAGTGCCAACAAAGGTATTTGAAGATGCAAACAAAGACATTGGAAGATGCAAACAAAGATAAAACTCATAGTGTGCTTACCTTTGATAGGAGGAACACGGGATTTATAGTTGAGGAAATAGAACATTCGATAGAAATCCAACCAATAGGGCGATTCTTAGTCCGGTTAGATCAATTGTGGTGTGAATGTAGCAAATTTCAAAAGCTTCACTTGATATGCTCTCATGTGCTTGTTGCATGCAATCACGCACACCATGATTTTGACATGTGCATTGCTCCCGTGTACACATTGGAACACGTTTCCCATGGGTATGAAGGACTCTTTGTAGAACTTAGAAATGAAAGAGTATGAGCCTTTTTACATTGAATCAATACTTTGTTCAAATCTTAAAATGAAAATAACTTCAAAGGACAGACCTAAGTTAAGCCAAATAAGAACTGAAATGGACATTAGAGAACACAATAGTCATTCAAACAAAATGTTCCTATGTCACACACCTGAACACGCAAGAAAAAACATATCCCAACCTTGCTTGGGCATCGACTTCACACCATTGATTATGTTAGTTAATCAAGTAGTATTCCATGTATTATGTTCTCAATTTTTAAATGAATGCAAATTTTATCTATTTTTCTTCCTAATTTATAATTCATTATTTAACTATTTATGATATAACAAATACAATATGGTAATTACAAATAACATTTTAATAAGAAATTTTAACATATAAGTGATAATAATGATAGTGATGTGAGTTGATTTTATGTTGATTCATTAGGTGACACTTTTTAGAATTAGAATCAGTAATTCTTAAGCAATTAAGGTGAGAAGTGCAAGGAAAATTTGTTGAATCAAGTGTGTTCAAGCTTTGAAGAATCCAAACCCTTTGAAGGTTGATGGAAGACTGGTTGTGCTTGTTGTTGCTGAGCTGTCTTTAGATAGGATCTGTGGTAGATTTTATGTGTTAAATCCACTATTGATTGAATCCAAAGCTTAAGCATTCTCAAACCTTTTAATTGAAAAGTGTTTTTCAAACTAAGTGAAAAACAACCCGTTGTTTTGTCGAAACAACCGATTGTTTTATACTTAGGTGTTTTTAGAAAGGTTGAAAACTATTTTTGATGGTTGACTTGCTGTCAAATCAAAACAACTGATTGATTCGAGCATTCAACCGATTATTTGTTTTGGGACCATAACATAAAACTTTTTTATGCTTTGACTGAGCATTAAATGATTTTATAACTGATTACGCTCCAGTTTTAAATGCTTTGACCAGTCTTTGAATGCAATAAATAGTTTGTTCAGATTTTGTAACAAACAAGAACTGAGTTTTAATCAAAGAAAAACAGATTTGAGTTTTTCACTGATTTTGCTTTTGAAGAGTTGAAGATTGCTTTTGAGATTGCTTGGATCAAAAAGAGTGTGATATAGGATTTTCATCTTGTATTGATTTCAGATCTTTTCTGTAACAAGTGTAATCCTTTGTACCTTTGAAGAAACTCTGTGTGTGAAGCTGAGAAGTGTTGTGTGTTCTTGGGGTTGTCAAGATCAACATTCTTAGTGGTGTTTGTGCTGAGTCAAAGGAAGTGTGTGTCTTGAGGGGATCAAGGTCACTTCTTTGGTGGTGTTGTAAGTAATCTAGGGTTGATTGCTTAGTGGATTCCCTAGTGGTTTCTGGGAAGACCGGATGTAGCTCTTGGTTAAGAGTGAACCAGTATAAACCTGTGTGTTCAATCTCTCTATCCCTTGAACTCTTTAAATTTAGTTTTATATTTGTGAACTGGTATAAACAACCGATTGTTTCTGTGAAACAACCGATTGTTTTTCTGATGTTGTGCTTATTTGCTTTGTGTTTTTGGCAAATTGATTTCTTAATCAAGTTCTCTCGAAGTAATTTCATTCTAGACTTAAAAGTTTGTGAAAACCCTCTTTAAACCATTCACACCCCCTCTAGTTTAAAGCCATACATTCTAACAATTGGCATCAAGAGCTTGGTACTTGAAAGATAATCAAGTTTGATCCGAAAATCTTTTTCTATGGCTGGAAAACTATCTTTTGAGGAAGGTGCTTCAATCTACAAACC
>Ga0123342_1002453_pt1 | contig 30780 bp, 13 predicted proteins | sample Turbeawhitnodule_FD_89960 | JGI IMG/M metagenome (GOLD analysis project Ga0123342, IMG submission 89960) | Root nodule microbial communities of legume samples collected from Mexico - Turtle bean Mexico white nodule | ecosystem: Host-associated > Plants > Roots > Nodule | place: Mexico: Nepantla... | reverse complement strand
GGGGAATAGGAAAAGTCATATCTAGGGAACTAGGTGCAGCACAAAGCATACAGCATTTTTTCAATAAATTTTATTTAAGACAACTTAGGGAAGGGAGTTGGTTCAAAAAAAATGATATTGGCAATGACAGGCATATAGTACTTCTTGGTTTTAGAAATACCATGTGAAGAAGAGAGGAAGAGAATGGACAGGAATAGGAAAACTATTATTGATACATATCAGAGAAACAACAGAGAGAAATATTATATAAGGCAACATAACAGAACTAATTTTAATATGGTTTTTCTGTTATGCTATCAACACATAAACATGTTTTTGTTAAATAGCTTGCTGCACCAACTGTGTTGTCTACATGTTTTTGTTAACATAGTTTGCTGCACCAACTATGTTGTATACATGTTTTTGTTAACATAGCTTGCTGCACCAACTATGTTGTATACATGTTTTTGTTAATATAGCTTGCTACACCAACCAACTATGTAGTTTGTTAAGTTTTACTAGTGTAGACCTCTTTTATATTTCTTACTATATTAAACCGGATGCAGAAGAGAATGGACAAAAACTAAATTCTACATTTAAGGATGATTTCTAATAGTTCAAGAGATAATCAATTCAATTTTTTTACTAACAAAGAACTAAATGTAAGTTTTTATATCCCACCTTTTTCCCAAGAAATAAAAAAGTCCAATTGTATATTTGTATTGACTTTCAAATGCTATAAGATGTATGTTTTTATTGGACTCCTTTATTTCTTGGGAAGAAAGAGGGGAAGCAGAATCCTCAAAATTAAATACATGTGATGGGAGAGGACTTCAACCCTAATTTTCCCAAAACACAACCAACTCATAACATTTAGATAGCTCCTTCAGTTGTTTTCTTCGGCATCTTGTTACTCCTCTCACTATGTTCCATCACATAGTCATCACCTCTTAGCAGTATTGCAATCTGCAGCCAACAGAGAAAATGTGAACATTCTTCTCTTAAACAAAAGTTAACTGAAAAAAATATAGTTATAGTTACAGTAACTAACAATATCTTAGTTTATCATCCTTAAGATTACAGTGTTGCAACGTTCTAGGTTGCATGCTTACCTGACTCATTCTGGGGCGTAAGATAGGAAACTGCTCAACACACAGAGATGCTGTCAAAACAACACGTTCCATTTGTTCCCAGACATAATCATCACCCAGAGAAGGATCAACAAGGTCCTTAATATTATTAGCTTGGAATAAAGGCTTTGCCTACAACACAAGAAAACACAATGTGCTGAGGCCTTTAAGGTATTATGATATATAACATACCCACATTTGGGAGAACGACTTACCCATGACACAATACTTTCTTTCAAATGATCCAAAGCATGACGCCCAGTTATAATCTCCAAAAGTAAGACCCCAAAGGAATAAATATCAGTTTTTTCGTTTACTATGCCACGTGTCAAATACTCCGGAGCAAAATACCTAGGGGTGAATGTTACATCATGAGAATGAGAATTAATTCTCAAAAATATATGTTTAGAACTTTACTGTATTTGTATATTTGCTTACCCCATTGTGCCTTCAAATTTTGAAACAATATGATGAGTACAGGGTTCTGGTAGCCATTTTGAGAGCCCAAAATCACAAATCTGGAGAGATTCTCAATTAGTGAGTGTTAGATCAGATGAAATATAAGCCTCGAACTTGTACCCTAGTAGAGTACTAGTAGGGGATCCAGAAGCAAAGGTGTCTGCTGCTGCTTATTATTTCACCAGCAGAATATGTAATAGCATGGTATGAAAGAGAACAATCAGCACAACTGTCATGGCTCAATTTATATAATCATCTCTTTGCAAAGGTTGAAGATTTTTAGAGAATATGATTTATTTTCAAAATTCTAAACTGGTCGTAGATACTAAGGATCACAAAATATAGCTAGGTTGATGTTACTCTGTGAGAGGATTGCCACAGGAAGTATTATCATAGATTATTTTTAAGCAGGGCATGGTCCTAGTGATAACTACTCAGAAATGAGAAGAAATGCAGAAGAAAGTGGTAACTTCATTATATGAACACATCCACATGATACATTCAGGGATCCTAAAGACCGTTTTAGTGAAGAAAATATTTCTTTGTGTCCTTTTAACCAAGGTTTATAAAAAAAGCATGTTCATTAGATTACAAAAAAATTACATTATTTATAATTGTACTAGTTGTTTTCACTATTTATTGTATATAAGCATTTGAAAGTTAGAAATCAAGTAAAAGCCAGCATTTTGTATAAGAATTATTGAAAACAGAAATGAAAATAAACAAATATTTTCTCAAACTAAAGATGTCCCAAGTTTCACCAGCCAAGGTTAAGATTTCCTTCTTTTATTAATTCTCTATAATCACTCTGATAAATACCTGTGGCTCAAAATTCTCTGTCAGCAGAATATTATCTGATTTAAGATCTCTATGAACGATTCGCCTTTGACAAATCTCATGAAGATAGAGGAGGCCATCCGCTATCCCCAAAATTATTTTATACCTTTTGCTCCAATCTAATATATTTTTATATGGACCTGAATATTTCATGAAAATTAAAAAGTAATCAGTAGATACATTCAAACAGAAAACTTTTTGAAGCAGAATCTTGAATTTGACTCTTCTGAATGAAAAAAAAGTGATTGTTCTGAGAGATTTCATTGAAGATGGCTAACCATATTCTCCAACAGATATACTTCATTGAACAATACTTGACACTTATAATATGGTAAAAAAATAAAAAATCTTTCACATAGGATAACAGAGCAATACATAGGATCAAGTACACACCATGAAGAAGAGATCCTAAATTTCCCAGAGGAGATAATTGGAACACAAGGTGCATTCCCCCTTCTACTCCAAATCCAATAAGCATGGCAGTATTAGGGTGGTCAACATGAGCAAGAATTCCTAGCTCAGATAGAAGAATTGATATTCTGTCTTCTGGAGTCCCTCTACTCAGTTGCTTAACTGCTATTAATTGCCCATCTTGTAGGCTACCCTTGTAAACATAAGCATAGCCACCTCTTCCAATTATATTCTCTATAAGTAAAAGGAAGAGCAAATTCTACATGGTCAAATTGATGCATTTTTCATAAAGCAATAACATACTCTCTACTTGCAAATACTTTGAAAATGAATTAACAATCAAAATATATAACCACAACCAAGCCTCTATCCTCTTGGTGGGGTCCAAAAAATGGATTACATGAGGGCATAGAACATGTTTGGATATCAGTTTGGCCACTTCCAACTTACTCATATCTCAATAAACTCAGTTTGCTATCAAGGTCACTTTTAAAGTAAAAGTACTTCTGATTTGTATTTTTTTAAGAGCAACATGAAGTAAGATTACTTCTGATTAGTATGGTCCAAAGCAATTTCATTTTATCAACATATCTTTAAACAGAAAATATCAAATAAAAAATCACGTTACATTAAAGTAAACTCACTTTTATCGAACTTATGTCTACAACACACTTTTGATATAAACTTGTGTTAGCAAACTTTAATCCAAAAATATTCTGATACAAATCATGTAGGTAAACAACTTATTTACTTCAAAATATTTCCTAATGGATTTGCCTATAGTTTTTCTCTACCTCCAGAAACTGGGTTACCCTGTGTGAGAGGCTTCTACAAGTCTTCCCTGTACATGCCTAAATCACCTAAAATGAGTTCTATCATCTTTTTGCAATAGGTGTTATCATAACTTTTTTGTCTAGTGCAATCATTATTTTCTAATCTTATCTTGTCTAGTGTATCCATTCAAGCAACATTATAATAGAAGCACATCAATTTGGAAGCATATGATACACGTTTCTACATTATTGTCACAATTTTGACATGAATTTACTTGTAAATATGAGACATTAAACCAAACACAAGCTGTAATTTTGTAATTAAAATTCTATCTAGTTTGGTATGTTCTGTACCCTCGTCCTAATAAATATTATTACTAGCTAAACTACTAGAAAAACAATTGGTCTGAAAAGAGGGCTAGACTACAAACCATTGCTAAAGTTGTTGGTTGCATTTCTCAGGTCAGAAAGCCTGAAATTCACCAAAGTTCTGGAACTGTGTGGATTACATTGAATAGTGTTTTTTCCAATATCTTTGCTTGTAGGCTTTGTTATGCTTGACAAACAACTTGGAGGAAAAGAGGGTAGGTGCTCCATTGATTTCATTTTGCATGGTTTTAAAAGCATCCTCCAGTGAAACCGTGTCCTTGAGCTTGGATTACTGTCTGCAAATTCAGGTGGTTGAGGAGATTTGTCAGTGTCACTAATGCATTCTTCAAAGAGTTCTCTTAGAGTTACCACACTTTTGTCTTTCTCCAAAACGATTTCTCCTGAGTCTGGAAGAGAAAAAATAAAAATGAACATTTTGAGCACAGGGAAAGGTAATTGATACATTTGGTAGAGAAGAAACTAAACGTGCAAAGGAACACAGTATATTAAAATCACAGGAATAGTGTAATGAAGGAGCCTTGGGCAGAAGCAGGGTTAGAAAACAAATGCCTTGATTTCTCTGCTTGTCATCAGAAGCATGACCAATTGGGACCATCTTTGATCTGTTTGCAGGACTTTTTCTTTACAATTCCTGCATTACACGAGTAATCACAAACATTAGCAAAAGCTTACATTTTTCCCTTTCAGTGTGGTATGATTCCTGTGTCTATGAAACAAAGAAGCAGGTCTATGAAAGAAACAAGAGTCACAAACAAGAACTTATGGAAGCACAAAAGTTAATACAATAATAATACTATCACCAACAATAATATTAATATTAATAATTACTATTATTAATAATGATAAATGTTATGTTTTGACTGAATTCCAGCCTGAACATGTAGAGAACAGAAATTCAGTCATTGTTAATTATCTGACAAGGAACCATTAAAATATCAGACACTGGTTTTAATAACGAATAATTAATAGTAAAACTAATCAAAACAAAGCCATGGAAGATGAACTCCCCAAGAACATGAACTTGGTCCCAAAACTTACCCACATTAGAATTTTAAACACGAATGACCATTATCACATTCGATCTGTTACCTTCTCAGAATTTGGTAGAAATCTAACACAATTCCAATAAGAATTATCCTTCGTTATTTACACGATTTTGAAAAGTTTCTCCGACCGATGTGGGGTTTTCTACCCAACATGCTCCACACTCACATATCTACATTTAGGAAAGTAGACGGAATAATCACGTAAGCAGAAAAAAACGACATACCCAGAAGATAAAACGCACGCATACGTTAAACAATAGTGTCTCTGGTCACCACCATTGGCAATTAAAGGTGACAGAACAAGAGAATATCGTATTTGATGCCTTGAGAAAGTCCATTTACTCTATAATTGGCCACCGAATGCTGTGCAGTTACAAATTTTAAGTGACAGAGAAACCCAGAAACTAATTGAGAAACAAGTTGTGGTCCGTTTCATAGTTCGAATGTTTTTGTTTCTCTCTGAGTCTGTGTGTCACAACAGTCTCCAATGGCTTCACCTCTGCAACTAGTTATGCTGGAAGGCTTAACCCCCACACACAGTGTTTGATGAGAACGTTTTTCACTTGAAAAGAGAAGGGAAAAGAATAGTGTGGGGTTGCTTTTAAACAAATATATTTACTAATTAATTAATGTTATTGTTCTATTCTTTAAGTAAAGGAGTAATGATCAATTTAGCACAGTAAATCTGAATATTATTCTATTCAGATTATAACAACTAAATCTTTCAAAATTTATCTCAATCCACGGATTATCTCAATCCACAAAAAATTAAAATAATTATAAGAGTTTTAATTGACTTGGCGTTGAAACACAATGTCGTGATTAATCATTTTGAATTGTTCTCCAGTTTCTCTTTCAATAATGTCAATAATGAAGGTAATAACTTATGGAAAAGTTTATGAATTTTGGTGATGTGAAGTATTCCGAAGCATAGAAATAAGTTTATTTTTAATCAAACAAAGGTTGATGCAGAGGAAATTCTTTCCATGAATCAAGTCGTTGATGAACATATAAAGTAAGTTTCTCTTTTTTCTGATTGATGGATTGTTGTCTCATTAATTTACGTTAACACGACAATTAAATAAATCTGCTTGCAGGAAATTTACTAGTTGTATTTCCGTGTTTGAATGACTATAATGTATGTTTGTTGTCTCTATGCTTTAACTCAGACGTAAAATATGATACTAGGGTTTTTTTATGCAATCCAAGGATTTATTTTCCATTTTCTTGTGTTGGCGGAGAGGTGTGGAAGATTTTTGTTCTATGTGCAGGTTTTGGTATATCATCGGGGCATGTGTTAGAGCTTCATGTGACAATGGTCTGGTTATGGAAAACAAATATTGTTTGGTTGAAAAATGATGTAGCGAAAAGAGACCAGAGTAGGTGTAGGAGACCGCAGAAGGATTGTGGAGTCTGCAACTTTTAGGATGGAAGCAACGAGACAAAGGAAGTAAAAAAAAATTATGGGGAAGAAAGTCTGGAGTGCTTAGAGTTGAATAGCAAGGTGGATTGACAAGTGTAGAAAGAGATACCATCCAGAAATAGTTGATGTTAGTGCAGGTGAAGACAATGCGAGTTTGTCTGAACAGTTTTGAAAGGATATCTGACCATCAAAGGTTTTTATAGGAATGGTTTTTGAAGTACATATGAAAGGAAAACGGTTTAAAGTTAGTGTTGGAAAATGTGCATATTTAATGCATAAGTTATTTTATTTTGCTTTTCTATAATGTTGGAATATGCTATTCATTCATAAGTTTTTCAATTTTGTAGATATACTTTTTGGATGTTTTCTTGTGGTTTGTTTTGACACCTGTATAACGGTTGGACACATGTCGCATTTAATACATTCAACTATTGTTGAAAAAATAAAATAAATTACAAATACTTTTAATTTTTTCCATGGTTTAATATTTTATTTTTTTATTTATTTTTTATCTCTAAGGTATTGTTGAAAGGCAAAGAAATACTATTTGCAATGAAAAGTGAAGAAATCCATCTAATAAAACAAAAAGGCACGTAAATCCAAAAAAAAATTTCATACAATTTTTTTTTTCAACTGTGCGAAAAAAATTATATATATATATATAATTTATTTTAATTTATTTTTTTACCCTTTTATTTTAAACTTAAATTATTTTTATTTAAAATATAATTATAATTTAAATATATAAACATTATAAAAATAATAATTATTATAAAAAACATAATTAATCACATTATATATAATAAATTATAAATATAAATAATAATAAAAATAAATATATTTTTGAATAATTAAAAAATAAATTTATATAATAGTTATATTAATTAAAAAAATTAAAGATAAAAATAATAATGTTATTTAATATAAAAATAAATATTTACAATTATAAATATTTAAATAATATTTTAATTAAAATAATTATAATTTATAAATAAATATATCATATTAATTTTTAACTATTTTTAAATATAAAGATAAATTTTTATACTTACATTTTTATCAATTAAAAACTATATAATTTCAATCCCACCCATTACATCATTACAACCTTTTATAAATTTTTCTCACACTTTCCACTCTATTTACTTTAATCCAAACACTCTGACTTTTTTTTTACTTTCCATTTAAATCATCTCAAATTCATTTTCTCATTTTCACTTCCTAATCCATAAAAAAACATAAATTAGTAAAACCCTAGTTAAGCACGTGACAATCTAGCATATTTTTAATATTTAAAATTGAACCCACAAGAATCTCGCGTACACATCAAAATAAAAATAAAAAAATTGATAATGTGTTTGTTTTGCCAACGTAAAACTTGAGTTCGTTTCATTCTCATCATCATGTCGTTTTAGTCAATGCCATTCATCATCGACCTCTATCTCTCTCTCTCTTGCGTAACCCTTTTAAACCTTCTGAATGAACCTTTCTCATCTTTCCTCTGCTTCTCATAGAATGCAAAACATGGATAGCAAAACCACTGAACCAAACGATTTTTCAAGCCCTCTTCTCCCTACAAGTTATGGTGCCCATGATGTTGGCGTTGACTTTCTGGATAAGAGGCATAACGGAGCTTCTTCCGTTCCAACTACTCTTATACTCACCACCCTCATTGCTGTTTTTGGTTCCTACGTTTTTGGCTCTGCTGTGAGTTACTTTTTATGTATCTATCTTAGAAATTGTAAGCTGTTATCCAATTAAAAAATGTAAAAAATGTTCTTTTAAGATGGTTGAATTTTATGATGGCTGTCTTAAAGTTGTGGTATGAATGGTTTTTTATTGCTTGATAATGTAAAAATGGTTGGTTGAATTTTATAATTGCTATCTTAATTTGTGGTATGAGTGATGGTTTTTTATTGTTTGATAATGTAAAAATAGTTTGTTGAATTTTTGTATTGACTATGTTAAGTTGTGGTATGAATGATGGTTTTTTTTTGTTGATAATGTAGAAATGGTCGATTGAATTTTGCAATGACTATTGTGGTATGAATAATGATTTTTTATTGGTTGATAATGTTAAAATTGAGTGTGAATCAAACTCTAACTCAAGATTACTACAGTCAGATGAATACCTTGTTAATTTTGCAGATTGGGTATTCATCGCCTACTCAATCTGGAATCATGCGTGATCTCAATCTCGGAGTGGCTCAGGTTTGAACCTTTGTTTTTCTAACATTTATTACACCTTGTTGTTGATGGCCATCATTTGATTGACTGTGTCTCTTGACCGCCAAACTTTTTTACCCTATGCAGTACTCAATTTTTGGTTCGATATTGACTATTGGAGCTATGATCGGTGCTGTTGTTAGTGGTAGAATAGCAGATTATGCAGGTCGTCGAGTTGTAAGTCAAAGCATTGCTGCTTAATTCTGGTTTAAGTGTTGTTGTTCTTGTTGTTGTTCACCTTTGGTTATCCTATGTTTTGCTGAGCAGGCCATGGGGTTCTCTCAGATTTTCTGCATCTTGGGATGGTTGGCCATAACATTCTCAAAGGTTTCTCATTAATTTCTTCCTCTTTATTTCCAATTTATCAAGTTGCACTATCAGTAATGGTTGAATATGTCTGAAAACTACAATTATGTGTCGTTGGTAACCTTTTCTTAAAGGAAAAATAGGTAGCTATATTTCTAGGTAAAGAATTCATTGTAACTATTGAGTACTTGAAGTACATGGTAGGCTTAAATACCATTTGATATGAAGAAATAAAACTTAAGGACTAAAAGCAAAAAAAATTGGTATATTTGTAGCCAATAAAAATTATTTAAACCTCCTCTGATATTAACATTGAAGCTTATTTGAAACTCAAGTTGCTGTTTTTATGAACACAATGAATTAGATAGATAGAGTAAGGAGATTGAACCACTATGATTCTTTTAGCTGAATGTGCTCATCCCAAAGGGTTTTCCTCCAGTTCAGTTGTTGATATCTAACATTTGGTGCTTGTTTGAAGACTGCTTGGTGGCTTTATGTTGGAAGACTGTTGATAGGATGTGGGATTGGCCTTCTATCTTATGCGGTAACTGCTGTGACTGTATATTTTGTTATGATCACAGTTCAATTGATATTCAACGACTCAAAGAATACATAGTTTACTTTGTATATTAGGTACCTGTTTATGTAGCAGAAATAACACCCAAGAATCTTCGAGGGGCATTCACCGCAGTTCATCAGGTAAACACTGTAAATGATTCAATCTTTTAATATCATTTTACTCTTACTTTATGTACCATACAACATATGTTTTGCTATTTTAATCCTATTTGGTCTTATTTTGACAGTTAATGATTAGTTGTGGGATGTCATTAACTTATCTTGTCGGAGCATTTGTCAATTGGAGGATCTTGGCTCTAATAGGTAATATTCTTCTTTCTGGAGTTCTTTTCACAAACCAAATAAAACGGGCTTCATGTAACTCTCATGTTTATTTATTTATCTCAGGAATTATTCCATGCCTTGTGCAGCTTCTCAGTCTGCCCTTCATTACTGATTCTCCCAGGTGGCTGGTGAGTTGTTCACAGCTTCTGTAATTTTATTGTTTGGGTTGTTCATGTTGGACACTGCTCTCACAACGAATTGGTTCTTTCCATCACTTTTATGAAATGGTTGAACTCATTACATTTCATTGCTCACAAACATATCACAAATTATTCTGCAGGCCAAGGTGGGTCGGTTAAGAGAGAGTGATTCTGCTTTACAGCACCTCAGGGGTAAGAATGCTGATGTTTATCAAGAGGCCACTGAAATTAGAGTATGTAACTAGTTTTTGTTCTTACAAAGTTACGCTAGAGTTACAATCATACTTGGATGCAAAAGTGAAATAGAAAAGGAAGAAACCAAGGAATTTAATCTATCATTTTTGCATTACCTTTATTTGTAGGATTATACCGAAGCCTTTCAGAAGCAAACAGAAGCTAGCATCATTGGCTTATTCCGAATGCAATATTTGAAGTCACTTATCGTGAGCATTCTAACTTATCCCTATTCATATGGCCCATATTAGCCTTATGTGGGGCTCTTATGTTATATAGTTACTTGGTTAGGTAGGAGTCGGCTTGATGATACTTCAACAGTTTGGAGGGATTAATGGCATTGTTTTTTATGCAAACTCTATATTTATATCTGCTGGTATGTGCAGTTTCTTTTCTATGCTCCATCATATGACAAGTAAGAGAAAATGAATGAGAATATTAGATTTATGAAATGATTCACACAAAAGCAAAAATTCTTATCCATGACAGGGTTTTCGGAAAGTATTGGAACAGTAGCAATGGTTGCCGTCAAGGTTCTTAATTCTCTTCATGCGATTGCATAATTTCTCTGTGCTTTATCCTGTAAATGCAAGCTTTGATGAGTGCACCCTTCATTCTTGTTTTTCACACTAGTCCATCATTTATGTTTGTAGATTCCAATGACAACTTTAGGAGTACTTCTAATGGATAAATCTGGAAGAAGACCACTTCTGCTGGTAAAAAGTTTGAACTATTATTCCTACTTTTTTGCTGTGTCCTTTATATTCTGAATCTGAATTTTTGATTATCACACAGGTATCTGCATTGGGAACATGCTTAGGATGCTTCCTGGCAGCCGTGTCGTTCATCTTGCAGGTTCTTTTAATTACACAATCTGATCCAGTAAGTTGGTTTTCTCGTGAATTTCTAAGAATAATTAGGATTGCATGATGCAGGACTTGCATCAATGGAAGGGAGTTAGCCCCATTATGGCCCTAGTGGGTGTACTGGTAATGTTCTTGCACATATATAGGGATCTTCAACTATACTGTGCAATCTCATAAATTTAACTGAAAGGAATTGTGATCACTACTATATTTTATGATTCAAAACAAGAATTCAATTCCTAATAACTATTCTTAATGGCCAGGTATATGTGGGATCTTACTCTATAGGCATGGGAGCAATTCCATGGGTTATAATGTCTGAGGTAGTCACTGTTACTATGCCTGAATTTGGGAAGTAAAAAAGCAAACATAAAAAAATCATCAGCATGATGAATGGTTATATTTTATTTTCCAGATATTTCCCATCAACGTGAAGGGTTCTGCTGGAAGCCTTGTGACTTTGGTTAGCTGGTTGTGTTCTTGGATTGTATCATATGCTTTTAACTTCCTCATGAATTGGAGTTCAGCAGGTAGGTTCGAATTCAACAAAAAAGCTGAGAAAAAATTTAAGAAAATAGGGAAGAAAAATACAAAGAGTAAGGAGTTATCTTTCTATGCATGTAATAAGATTCATTTTGATGTTATGTTTGGCCAGGAACTTTCTTCATCTTCTCCACCATATGTGGCTTCACTGTGCTATTCGTAGCAAAACTTGTACCAGAAACCAAGGGGCGAACATTAGAAGAAATTCAAGCTTCTTTGAGTTCATATTCTTCTTCAAAGAAATGAATTCCGTGCATGATAAACCAGTAAGAATTTTCCAAATGCAAACTTTTCCACTGAAAAAAAGAGCGAAAAGGCTATGCATATGCTAATCTGAATGAAGAGAAAAGGCTATGCATATGCTAATCTGAATGAAGAAAATGGCATTCATCAAGCATCACTATAATTTTAGTGATTGTATCGTGATGTACGCATATCCTTGAATTTTGTACGTATAGTAATATAATTTGTTTATACTATACGTACTTTAATATTTTTTTGAGACTGTCATATGTAGAGTTGAATATTTGATTTTAACATATGATGTAGCAGCCATTTGACATGTTTCATTCCTTAGTTGTAATTGCAAGTTAATGTATTATACAAAAATCTCTTCATTTTTTTCATGTCCTAGTTTTTTATACATTTCTTCTCAAACTTTCTTCTGATCACATTATCTGCAGCACATATATATTACTGTCTTTTATTTTTTTTTAAAGAAAAAAAAATCTAAGTGTATATACTAAAAACATGTGTGAATCCTTTACCCGACATTATGTTGTCATCATTCATTATACTAGTATACTGGTATTTTAGATAGCATAATTATTTATTATCATATTTTATTATAATTATAATTTGTGTTATTAATTATTTATTATCATAAAAAATAATAAATATAATTCATTACCACATTTTTCATGATTATTTATTATGTTAGTATTTTTCATTTACTACAAAAAAAAGTTATTATCATCATAATATTTATTAACTGTAATTATTTTAAAATTATGATATTAAAAAAAAATACCAGAGTTGTAAAAAATATTTTATAATTATAAAAATATTCCAAATTTTTTGATAATTGATCATCGTAATATGTAAAAATTAAATCAAAATGTCTATTTAATGGCGGCTTTAATTGATTATTGTAATAAATAAAAATTAAAATACATATTAATTAATGTCCTTAATTAATATACTTATGTATATTTGAATTCAAAAAAAATTAATTTGCATACTTTTGGAAGACAGATAATTAATATGGTATTTTTTTTACTTGAAAAAAACCTTATTTTATATACAATATAATATTGATCATGGTAATATATAAAATTAAAATATATACCGATTGTAATGATCTTAATTACTATATTTAATATGATGATGTATATATGCACGAAAAATAAAAAATTAAATGTTTTAGAAGAGAAATATTGCGTTGTTATTGATTTCACAAATTTATACCTAGATAGATTTTAGCCTTTTAACATATAAATTATGTAGCATACTAATGAACACTGATACGGATACGAAAACATGTATACATTTAAAATGTAAGATACTGACACGAATTTATATATTATATAATTATAAATTATATAAACTGACAATTAAGTTTTATGTACAAATTATGTTTCAGTTATTCTTTATTTTTATAATTATATTAAAAATTTATATAATAAATTTAAATTTTTAAAAAATTAATATATTTCTCCTTTTTAAAATTGTGTTAGAATTGTCAAAAATCATATAAATATTTTCTGAATTAAACATTTACTGATAGTGACCCACCATTTAAAAGTCTCATAACATATATAAGTGTCCATAATCATATTTTTTTTAAGAATAGCATTCCTAACGCATAAAAAACAATTTTTTTCTTCACGATATCAATTTAAACCTGTATCTGATTTTTCACTCAAATAAAAAAATAATTATGTAAAATGACAAAAATAATCTTAAATTAAATTAAAGAGAATATGGATAAAAAAATTTATAATATATTTTTGGATTTAGATTCTTGAAACACATTTCTAAATTTTGAAAATGTTTTTCTAAAATATATTTTTAAATGTATTTTTTACATTCTAAATTTATTTTTCCATAATAATGTGGAAGAAGAATTTGAAAAAAAAAGGAACCCATGAAAAAAATTGTAAAATAAATGTCCTAAATTAGGATAAACGTAAACGAATGGATAGAAAAGAAAAGAAAAAGAAATGTAAAATTAGTTCTTTTTATTCTCATTTGGTAACATTACAGACGTGAAGGAAACATAATACATACATATATGTAAAGAATTTATCTATTATTCAACTATTTCTTCTTTTTTTCCTTCTTCTTAAGCTGTATCTTCATCCAACTTAATCTAACCAAAGTGTATGAGTTATTATAAATTTTGTGACGTGTGTTAAATTCTTATATATGAAAATTTTAGCAATTAATTCCAAAAACCAGTAAAGTTTTGAGATGATGTAACCAATTAATATATTTTTCTTTTTTTTTATGACTAAGTAACATATATGTTGGCTTTTTTAGTATACTATTTTGCAAGGGAAAGAAGTTTTTATCATTAGATGTTCATTTAGGTAAGTCATTAAATGAATTATTAAATTTTACATGAATAAATTTTAAATTTTAAACCTTAAATGTTATCATATAAGTTTAATTTTCTCATTTTTAATTAAAAGTCACGCCTGATTCCTAATAATGTAAATATTAATTTTGTTTTTTAATTTTAAATTACTTCTTAAATTATATAATGCATCTCACTTTAATTAATTAGTCTCAAGTAATTGTTTTTTATAAAAAAAAAATTATTGCACGAATAAGATAAAATTAAATTGAACACAGGTTTATTCACATCATTTAAAATATATTTAATATCAATAAATACACAAACTAGTGATTTATCTCCTAGGGTCTAAATAAATAATTTTGCCTCAGTTTGCATCAGCATATGCTGAGAGATGACATTTCTTGTTGGTCGGAAAAATGAGACATTGACCTGGAGTGGATTTCAAGTATTGTAACAAGTGGTGAAGTGTAATTAAATGTATGATTAATGATTCTTCATGTACTCACTTAATTTATGAATTACAAAGGTAATGTGTGGCTTGAAAATAGTCAAGTGCGCAAGTCTTTCAATTAATCTTCTATATATACAAAAGGATCCTCAATAAGGTCATTAAGGTTAAATTTTAAATTGTGATCCATAGGCAGGGTAACTAGTTTGCGGGTTTAGGGTTTAGTGTAAGAACAAATGATAAAATCTAAACCCTAAACCCTAAACTAATATCATCAAGCAAAGATAAAATCTATTTTCACTGACTTAAGCTAATACATTCTGCTAAATCTAGCCGTTTCTAAGCCTGGAAAATATTTGATAGGAGCAAGGATATTTAGTTTGCTTAAGGAGCTCAATATCAATTGTACATTGTTAACATAAGAAAAATCGAAGCCTACTAGGATTATGTCATTCGGATAGGCTGACAAAATGACTAATGAAGAACCAAAACCATGAGTAAACAAAGAGTAATCATTTTTAGATTGTCTAAAACCATTTGCAGTAATGTTGATGAGAACTTGCAAAACCATTATCTAGAGGTTTGTCTCAGTCCACATATAGATTTATTCAACTAATTGCAAATCAATCCTTTTGTTCTTGTTTTGTAACCTTGGAAAATATATATGTATATTTTCTTAAATAACTCACCATTTAAGAATACATTGTTGATATCTAATTGTTGTAGGCTCTAATTTTTCGTAGTAGAAATAGCTAATAAGACCTTTACAGAAATAAGTTTAACCATTAGTGAAAAAGTGTTTGAGAAATCAATCACAACTTGTTATGTGTAGTCTTTGACTATTAACCGAGCTTTGTAGTTGTCAACTAAATCATCAAAATGGTATTTCAATTTGAAAACCTATTGGATCATTTTCAGTGAGTGTCATTATCTTTCAAAGTCTTAGTGTCGGGTCATGACATCCCTGGGTAAGGAACTACTTGATCATAAAATTGAGACTCATAAATTGTAAAAATTTGATTAATAAAAGTTTTATACTTTTTGATTGAGTTTATCCAAAGAATAAAATGATTTCTTACATATTTTAAATGATCTCCAAACATAGGTTTCAAAAGCATCGTCATTAGAAATTGATATATAATATATTTCAAATGCATCATGGGTATCTCTGAAGCCAAATTATTAATAATGGGCTAGAATTACCATATCATGAATGAAAGAGGAAGAATCTTAAAAATAATATATAATTTAGTTAATATAGTAATCGATTATTTTTAAATATTAAAATTAATTTTTATTTAATGATTTTTTTAGCGTGTGTATATATTTTAAAAAATTATTTATAAATAAAATTATTTGAAAGTAAAAAATGGAAATAGAAAATATCTGTAAATATTTATGAATACTCACAAAAATAAAAACAAATATATTACATTTTTTTTCATAGATACGGATGAACAACGAAATGAATAATAAAATGATATTTTTAAAAATAAATAAATAAATAAAGGAAAGATATTAACCATACCGACCCATTCATCCCTTATGTCATAGAAGAAAGAATAAGATTTTAAATATATCAAAATAGGAAAAACTTTCCAAACAGAGAACAAACACAAGGAAACACGTTCCCAAAAGTAATTAGCATATCCCGAGTAAGAAGAAAAGAAAATGAAATGAAAAAGAAAATGACTGATATAACCATTGTCCACAAATAATGTCTCGCCACGTGTCAGGCTAAAACAGAACATAACATGTGTATTCAATCTTCACACACGACACATACACATGCTATCAAAACCTTAACACTTTCTTTGTTCAGGACATCCTTATAAATTAGCTTCTCCATATTCACGGCTACTCAGAATCTAGTTCCACTTACACACCTCCCAAAAGCCCGTTTAAGAGAATGGCTTCCACTGAATACAGGTTTCCCCCTCAGAAGCAATACACACAGCCTGGCAAAGAGTATCTCATGAATCCACCACCGCAATATAGCACTCCAGATTACAAACCATCAAATAAACTTCAAGTATGTATATCATCCATTAAAATAATAACATTTCATATAGTATACAATTTTATTATTTACTTTATTATTTAGTTTATGTTTTCGAATGAGTGTTGGGGTCTAGAGAACAATTGTATGCTCCTCCTCTAGGTCTGTTGCTTCTACACGCAGATATTCACTCCTCGAGCTCCTTTCTCCTCTCGATCATCCGGTATCACAGACTCGAATGGTACCTGCAGAAGACACTCGACGATCAAGTCAGTAAGAGTGACGACACTTGATTGTCAGATTACTATAGATAATGACGTACTTGATTCTTGAAATCTACGTTATTTATATTACCTTACTGAGCCTTCGTTGATGGACTGGATTAAGATAATGGATCACGTTTAAAGTTATGTTAAATAACCTTTAATTATGAATTAGTCATGCTGACTTCACCAGCCCACAGGCCGGTTGGTATGGTGTTGCCATGCAGCCTTCCTCATCATGGACGAATGGTCAAACGGTTTGAGATTCTGACTGACTCAGGGTGGTCGACCGACCGTACTAGTATAGTTTATAAGATTAAGTTATGCTTAAAAGTTCATAAATTCATTGTTTGTTTAGAGTTTTAAGATTTAACATTTGTTGTTTGTTGTTGAGTAATTTTTTCTAATCTTCTTGTACTTAATCGGTTATAAATATTTGCAGGGGAAGATAGCTGTAATAACTGGAGGTGACTCTGGAATTGGACGAGCCGTGTGCAACTTGTTCTCATTAGAGGGTGCTACCGTTATCTTCACCTATGTGGAGGGACAGGAAGACATAGATGCCAAAGAAACACTTGAAATTATCAGAAATGCTAAAACTGCAGATGCCAAAGATCCAATGGCTATACCAGTTGATTTGGGCTATGAAGAGAATTGCAAGAGAGTGGTGGATGAGGTGGTTAGTGCCTATGGCTGCATTGACATCTTGGTCAACAACGCAGCTGTGCAGTTCCAAAGTGATTCATTGGAAGAGATTGATGATAAAAGACTCCACATGGTTTTCCGAACTAATATCTTTTCCTACTTCTTCATGACCAAGTAAGACACCATAATCAAACCACTCATCAGTTTTATGCTTTCATATTCTACACAAATAACATATGATCTGAAAGTTTATCATTCATAATATCTTCTTGTATGAATACATAGATATGCTCTGAAGCACATGAAGGAAGGAAGTAGCATCATCAACACAACATCAGTGGTTGCATATCAAGGACACGCAACCCTAGTGGATTATGCATCAACAAAGGGTGCCATTGTAGGGTTTACAAGATCCTTGGCACTTCAGCTTGTGAGCAAGGGAATACGTGTTAACGGCGTTGCTCCAGGACCTATCTGGACTCCATTACAAGTAGCAAGTTTTACAGAAGAACAAATTGTGGTATTTGGTTCAGATACAACAATGAAAAGAGCTGGGCAACCTATTGAAGTTGCTCCTTCTTATGTGTTTCTTGCTTCCAACCAATGCTCCTCTTACATAACTGGCCAAGTCCTCCACCCAAACGGTCATGATGCATCTTCTCTATGCTCATACTTAATATTTTTCACACCTTTTTCATTTTATAGGTTTTCTGACTCTTTTCCTTTTCATCTTTTCAGGTGGAAGCATTGTGAATACCTAATTGTTATGCTGAAGGATAAAGATACTCATCACTTTACACTGGTTTATGTAATGTGTGTGTTTGTGGGTTTTTCTGTATTCATAATAAATTATGTTACGAATGTAACATAGTATAGATGTGTGTAAGAATAAATATATGTTTGGAAGGTTCTAATTGAAAAGCATACAATGTGTAATAAAAACACTAAAGTTATTTATGCAGGCATGTATATTTTGTAAGTAAGTTTTTAAATTGTATATATGTTGGGTATGGACAGAACGGGAAGAGTAATCAATTCATAGAAGAGACCTGAAACTATAAAGTAATATATTTATAGTTTTTTCCTTATATATTAATACTAGCCTTACCATGTACAACACGGATATTTATAAAAAAATAGAAAAAATATAATAATAAAAAATTATAATAATACATTCATTACAATATTAACAAATTAAATAGATTACACGATGCAATATCATTGCTGCAAAATTTATAATAAATAAACAATAAAATTAAAAATTAGATATAACAATAAATAAAAGTAAAAATTAAATGAAACAATAATAATTCAAAACATGGTAATAGATTATACTTAGTTGTCAAATCTAAAGTGTTGACCACACATAATAAGAAGTAACACACCACATTTTAATAAGATGTGAAAATTAAACTACTGTAGAAACAAAGTATAAAACCAAAAAGAAAAATTAATATAGTTGTATAAATGTAATTACCAATATAATCATATAATTATGTGTGGATGTTTTATTTTTACTTTAAAGCTTATTATATATTCATTATATTATTTAATCAATAAATTTAAAATAAAAATAATTAATAATTAAATATTTTAATTCAATAATTATTATATAAAATTTTTGAAACTTTTTTACAATAAACCGTTATAAATAATAGAAAAACACAATCTTACTGATAAAGCATGCCATGCAACAAATAATAAGAATTTAATAATATAATTTTCTTATTTTAACTGTCATAAATGGAATGTTGAGTAATATTTTATTAATGTCAACACATTTAAATTACCATTACCGCAACAAACTATTTAGTATTCTCATTTATTTTTATTTTATTTAGTACTCTCAATTTTACATCTGAACTCACAATATTATATACAATGGAGGTGATTACAATGTTATCAACACAAAGTACCTTTGCATTCCATGTTAAGTGAGACTAAGTTTTGTTAACTTGTACCTGTTCAAATATTTAACTGTATATAGTTTCAAAAGTTTGATAGTTGAAGTTTTAATTAACTTTATAGTTAATTTATCAGGCATGTTTATATGTTGTAATTTTAATTACGAATTTTCTAACTAATCATTATAATTAGCCTCTATGGTTTAAAATAATTCCATTTTGTTTATATAATAACTTGTCAACTTACAAATATTAAAGAATATAATGTAATTTATAATTAATACATAAATGAAATTAATAATGTACAGAAAAAATAATTACTAATGATAAAAATATACAACAATGATAAAATTTAATGAATAAGTAAAATAATTACTTTTGAATTTTATTGCCTATTTATAAAACTAAATTTATTGAAATAAAACTCCGTTTAATGATTTTCTTTAAGTTTTCAAAGCAAACTCACCCTCTGGTCCAAATTATCATTAAAAAATGTAATTGACTTTTTTAATTATTTTATAAGCTGGTTTAACCAACATAAAAGTCTTTGTTAAGCATTTAAAAATGTCTTATTTTATGGGTTTTTAGTTTATAAGTTACAAATTACTCATTATTAATCTGTAACTTGATTAATTTTCTCTAATACTTTAATACAAATTTAGTTAATTAATTATCGTTACATCTAAGTTATTTAAATAAAATTACTTAGTACAAACAAATAAATAAATATATAAATTTAAGAAAATATAAATATTAATATTACAAAACAATGTATTTTGTTTACGGAGTACAAATTTTACTTAAATAATAAAATTTGTGTAGTTATATTTTTATATTATTTTGTATTTACCAGCTAATTTTATCAAACACTTAAATTGAATAAATTAGTTTATCAAATCATTATAAATTAAAAGTTTATCATCTAACAAACTTATAAGCTAGTTTATTAGTTATCTATTAGCTTATAAGCTTCTTTATTATAAACTAGTTTATTAGCTACTTGTTATATTACAAGTTATTTTGCCAGACATATCCTAATATTTGGTCAAAAACTAGTACATTGAATAGATTATTTTAAAAGAAAAATATTTTTTAAGACATTTAAAATTTAATTTAAGAGTTTAAAATGAAGAGAAAATTGTATTTATTAATATATACAAATTTATATAAATTATTTTCTTTATACGTAGCATATAATTTAATTATTTATATCAACTTATGTTTTTTATGTCTTACTATCTTATAATTTACATGATATTAATTTGTCATTTTTCCTTATTCCTTATAAATTTGCTTTTGTTGGTGGACGTTACTATAATTTACTATTGATGGATATTATTATAATTTATGAAAATAAATATAATTATTATGATATATTTATTTAAACTTTTAATAAATTTTATATTTTATATGTAAAGAATTAAATAACCGTTGAACCTCAGAGCAGTTTCTTATCTTATCTAATTAAATGACCGTTGGTTTTAAAAACATCATTAATTTGTTGTTTCTGAAAATAACTATTAGCCTGCTCCAAAAAAATAACGAGTCATATAACTGTTAACGTTCGTAACTGATAAGCCGTTGATTAAACCATTTACTTGTTTTTTTCTCAATATTTTACAAAATTATTTCATTAAGATTATATCCTTACAACTTTCTAACTTACACCTACAACTATTTTTATCCTTTCTTATTTTAATATTTCTTTCCGATTATGTAGTGAGTTTTTTACTATGTAGAATATTATTTGTACTGGTATGGACCAAGCGGTCATTACCATGATTTGGTCTCTTTGATCGAGTTGACCGAGACCGGCACGACCGTGCAGGCCGATCGATACACCTGATCCATCAACGTTCAATCAAAGTCAATAAAGTTAAACTACCATTAAGAATTAGGTAATACATCCTTAAGTGTGATTCACTTCACTAATTTGACCCAATAAGATAATCCATTAAAATAAGATAAATAGCACACACTTCAAGAACAAAGGTACATCATTATTACTGTACACCCGAGTACCGAATACCCTTTTTACTGACTTGAGCGTCAGAGTGTCTTCTACACGTACCTCCCCCATTTGACATTTAATTGAGACTGTGAGAGACTGAGACCCAAAGGAGTAGCATTGAAGCGAGAAGGATCACAACGAAACCCTAACAACCTGTCCGAAGAAAAGAAGACGAAGTTATTCAATAACTCTCTAGGTCACATCTCCCTAACTAACAGGAACATTATTATTTTTAATAAGAAATTTTTTTTTCTACCTTTATTGTTCTTTTTGACTTTTATCAGTGGTATTAAGAGCTTAAAACTTGTGAAACGAACATATGAACCAATGAAATTTGAAGAGAAAACAGGTGAGACAACCTTTTCATCAATTCTCTTCCTTTCTTAATTATCGTATGAATAATCACTTATTCAAATTTTGTGCAAGTTATCATTTCTCTTTTTAATATTATTACGACTATTGGAGCATCCCTATGAAGAATTTTGTGCCATTAAAAAAATATTGGATAATTGTTGAATCCAGAATTCATGCTGAGACAAATGCAGAAAAGAGAGAATTCAAAGACTTGAAAGTCAAAAAATTACTTTTGCAGGATATTGATCGTCCATTATTTAGTTACAAATATACTTCCAAAAATATTTAAAATTCAATGGAAAGAAAATGTAGAGTAAAGTATACACAAACAACTTCAACTTTGAGGAAAGATTTTGAAGTTCTGCAGAAGAAGATGAACAATTTTATTAGCCTTTTTGGGAGGACTCTGGAGATTGCTAACTAAATGAGATATCATAAAGAAAAAATTGAAGATCTTAATGTATTATAAAGAATTCTGCATCGCAGACGCTGCAACTTGATTTGCTTGCTCCACTTAAGAATGATAACACATAAATACCCTCTGTCTCTTAAGGAATTGCAGAGCCTATATCGGTAAAGTCCTGATAATGTTTTAATTCCTAAATGTTATCATATTTCAATTTTAATTTTGGGATTATGTTGTGAGCTTAATCTATTAGGGAGTGGGGGCACAATATTATTCATTTTGAATATGAAAACGCATTTTCTCATCTTCATCTCTATGACTCTTACGATTGTCACCTTTACAAAGCATCATGCCAAACTTTCAACAGTATCTAGTTTAAAGGTGTTAATTAAAATATAGCAAGTCCACCCACACACCATAAAATAGGTTCTACCACTTTTTCTGCGACTGCTATCCCAAGGAATGGGTCACATCCTCCTCAAAACAACACACTATCAATATATATATATATATACAACACAGACAAAAGTTCAACGATTAACTCAATTCATTTTAGGCATCCTACCTAAACGACCAATTTTCATTCCTAAAAGAGCAAGGGCTCGTATATCTAATTTCCAACCCATCATTCGCACACTTCAGAGTTGATAAAATTCGAGAAGGAGAAAGAACTAACATTAAAAACAATAATGAAACAAAAAATAAGAATATTCTATCAAGTGGATAATTAGCAAGCTTTCTAAGACACCAAGCAACATTCAGAACTTTCAAAAACCTTTAACAATAATGTCTACATGTAACTTAAATTGTGTTCGAAACCTCAAGAAATACAATAAAAGTTCTGATATGAACTAAAACAAAATTTCGAAATGGCAAATTCTAATTGACTTGAAAATAAAAACATGGCGACTCCAGTCATATAGTATAAGCTTAAAGCCTTCTGCCCCTCCTTCCACTCTTTCTACGTGTGCTGTCGGAAGGAATGGGAGTCACATCCTCTGGAAAATTAAATAAGAAGCTAATTAACATCTAGCATATAAATGACATACAAATTAAATCTAGTGGCTGATAAAAAAATGAAATCTATCAGAAAATAAACCTGCAAAATAAATTGAACAAAGAATTAATGTAAAAACACCAGTTAGCTAAATACTTTGACATAAACAACAAATGAAAAAAGGACAACCAGACATTTGAGTGCCGGGCAAACAATTTGAACTTATGGTTCTCTTAAAAAGGAAAATACCTATGCGGCCAATTTTCATCCCTGAACGAGCAAGGGCTCTAAGAGCTGATTGAGCACCAGGACCAGGTGTCTTTGTCTTGTTTCCACCAGTGGCGCGAAGCCTGATATGAAGAGCAGTTATGCCCAGTTCCTGACCAAAATAATTTGAAACAATACAAATAAGTTTGGCAGCTTCAAAGAAACAAAAAGGAGAATCCTACTTTCACTACAGATTCACAGAGCATGACCAGAATAAAATCATTGAAAGAACAAAAAGCCAGCCAAAAACAATAATATTGGTTAGCAAACAGGGTGATCAAGTTGGAATTATATAACTCCATACATAGAGAGCAGCATGATAATCACAGAAGTTAACATGGTCAGAAGCGAATAAAATGACTGTACTAATGTGAATCCCACTGACCTTGCATCTGGCAGCAACATCCTGTGCTGCAAGCATAGCAGCATATGGAGATGATTCATCTCTATCAGCTTTAACCTTCATCCCACCTGAAGTTAAAAAGCAAAGGCATATAAGTAAAGCACCTCAGAAAGCAAAGTCATAAAATAGGTAAAGAACAGAGGTTTTCCTGTATCTACTAAAGAAGACTCACCAAATTTATCTAATGGTAAAGAATGTTAGTTATAAGGAAATAAATACCAACAAGTACTGTAAATAAAAATAAAAACTCAAAATCTTCAAGATAAAGCCTGACAAAATTCTTAGAAACAGCAGGTCAAATTACAAGGCTCCATCCATCGTAAGACATGGGAATGCTAAGTGTTAAAAGGTGTATTCAATTTGATAAAGTGACTGGGAATTAAAATAAAGCACATGTATTAACACTCTAACCTAATAAAAATCCGCTGAAATTGGATATGGGCAATTTCTTTATCAACATTATAAACAATATAGCAGATAAATAATAGCCAAAAAATTGTTTATGGAGTAATAGCATACAATCAATTAATTCCTGTATTGTGAACAAAAGCAATCATACCAGTGATGCGGACAAGTGTTTCCCTCCCAGACAAATCAGTGACATGCTGCAAACATAAAAATTAAAATCAAACATAAGCCATTAAAATTGAAACCACAAAATAAATTAAAAACGAAAATAATTACAATGAAGGTGTCGTTGAAGGAGGCAAAGATGCGAGCGACGCCAAAGACATGTTCGCCGTCTCTAACAGCTGGACCAAGAGTCACATTTTCTTCTTTTGGCTCTCTAACCTTTCTCCTCGACTGCACAATAATAACAACAACATCAACAAAAACCCTATCACAGTTGCTCCCATAACATTCCCTAACACACCACTGAATCAGAAAATTTAGGGTTTACAAGATTGATTAAACGATGTACGAACCATGATTTTTGCAACGCAGCGTTAGATTCGGAGATTAGATGAACCTTCGGCCGTTTGAAGTTGTCGCTGCAGCAAAGTGAAAGAAGGAGGCACCGTTTGCTTAGATTATATATCTGAGAGAAATTAGGGTTTTGCAGAGTGAAAGTACTTCAATTTACAATATTGCCCCTTAAACTTTTTTATTTTCAAATATGCGATTTTAAATATATAATTAGCACAATGACCACTTACCACCTCACTTGGTCACGTAATTCTCAGTTTTTTTTTTTCAGAATTAAATGCTATATTTTTTGACACATAAATATACTATTTTATTTTAATATAATATTATTATTATTATAAAAAATAAAAAAATATATAAGTTAAAGATTCAAAAAAATATTTTGTACGAATTTGTCTATAGAAACAGCATAATTAAATATATGATTTATTGTTTCTTGTATTAAAGTCGTCTTATAATATACAGAAGCAACTATTAAAAAGAAAAATATAAGTATTACGCTATTATAAATTTTAACATATACTAAATAGAATGTTGGAAAGAAAATATAAAAACATTAATTTACTGTTTTAAGATTTTTAAAAAAATAACTTCTTATTTAATTAGGAGGTCAAATATGATTAGCAAAAATAATTCACTGCTATTACATTCTTAAGTAGATAAAATAATTTATTTTTCTTGAGTTTTGAAAAAATATAGAGAAATTATTAATCTCATTTATTTACAACATATTTAAAATATATATTTTAATAAAATGTAATTAAATGATAATAATTAAAATATATATATATATATATATATTGTTGACAGTAATATTACAATTTTTTATGTTTTATTGAAAAAATAATAAATTAAAACATATGTATTTTATATAAATTTGATCAGTTAAAATATCTTAAAAGAAATATAAATCTATATATATTACTTATTTTTTGAGATAATGAGTTTTTTATTATATTTAAAAATTAAAGTATTTATTATTAGTTTAAAATGATAAGTTAACAATTGATGTCTACAATAATTTTTTACCGATAATTTAATTAGTAAATTTTTGGATTGGCGCATCCGGTAATCTTTCAAATTGATACTTCCGGTAGTACATGAATGATAGTGTTAATCCAAAATAAATAAAAAAATACAAAACATCCATAATTGAAAAAATCATTCCAAATTCGTTGATCCGTAATTCAAAATATGCATTCTGGATTCAGAAATTCATAATTGAAAAAAATCATTCTAGATCCACCAATCCGTAATAGAAATTATGCTTCCAGATTCAGCAATCCAAAAATCAATAATTTATGCAAACTTTGCTTCTGGAACACCCTCTCATCTGGAATGCAACATGATTCACTTCCGGATTAATGAATCCGTAGCACACTCCTAGATCCCGAAATTGTAGGGGTCAGTTTCGGAATTTAAAAATTTGTGGAGGTGCATGAAGAAAAATGTAGGGGTACAAGAAGAAACTGCCCGAAAAAAATTAACTTTCATTTTTTAAGTAGGTGGGCCAAATGAAGAACGAGATGGTCAACCTTGCAATACATCAATAATTAGGCTGCACCCCTACATTTTTATTCCTGCACTCCTACAATTTTTTAAATTTCGAAACTGACCTCACTTGTTATTTGAATTTGGGATCTGGGAGTGTGTTACGGATACATCAATCCGGAAGTGAATCATGTTGCTTTCCGAATGAGGGGATGTTCTGGAAGCAAAGTTTGCATAAATTGTTGATTTTCGGATTGCTGAATCCAGAAACCTACTTTCTATTACAGATTGGTGGATTCATAATTTTTTTTTTTTAATCATAGATTTCTGATTCCATAATGCATATTTTGAATTACGGATTGACAGATCCAAAATGGTTTTTTCAATTATGGATTTTCTGTATTTTTTATTTTGGATTAACATTGTCATTCATGTACTACCAGAAACACCAATCTGAGAGATTATCGGACGCGCCAATCCGAAAATTTACTAGATTTCATAATCCAAAATACAAAAAAAATAAATGTACAATTTTATATAGGGACAATTTTGTCTTTGTGCAACCTTATAGGGTGCATGAAGAAAATGTAGAGGTGCAGGAAGAAACTGTCCAATAATTACTCATACTTTCAAGTGAAAGAAAACTGTTTATTAAAACGTTGCAAAATACACATAGAAAATAGAAATATTATTGTTAAATGCATATTTGTATGAGTAAATGTTTGAGTGTTTTATTTTGTACATTCATTCAATTACAAGACTTTGTTGTATTTTATATATTATATTTAATATAACATGTAAGTATAATTAAATTTATTTAATGTCTGGTCAAAGGATGTGTAATTAAGTAGTAACATATATTTATACATCACACACAAATAAGAGAGGAAAATACGTGATTTTGAAATAACATATTTTTTTAGAAAATAACATTTTTGATAAATTTGTCATCTTGTCTTTCAATGTATATTTTTTTAATAAGGATTTCTATGTATATTTCTTTAATAAGGATTTCTGTGTAAGTTTAAAAGCATCTATTGACAAAGTAATATATAATTGACCATAACTAAAAAACATGTTATGAAAGCTAAATTCCAACGTTGTGTATAGTTTGTCTCTATGATTTATTTATGGTAGTTACAAAACTTAGTTTCATAGTCAATTTATTTCTAATAAGCGAAAAAGGGAAGTCCTACATTTTGTTGTTGTCTCATGTTTAATTCTAGGTAAGAAATATATTTTTCCAATAGGGTAGTTTGTCAAAATTTCTACATCTAACATGTTCATAACTATCCTAATATTTTGGATTACATAATTTGTCATTATTTTATAAATTTAATAGCATATGTGTGTAAGATAGTTCACATTTTCAAAATCCAATCACATAATATAACTTTTAACTTTATAAGGACACACTTATCAATCACATATTCCTTTATTAATTGTTAATTTCTTGCTTAAAATACTGTAAGCAATTCAAGAGGATCTTATGGACTTTAGAGATTTTGAAGTTTTGATTATATTTGACTCCAATAAATATTGGATGTCATTTTAAGGAAAATATTAGGTTTACCATGCTGAACAATTGTCATATCATATTTATAATGTTATGTCCAGAATTGATATCAATCATGATGATAGTAATATTTTTTTTTCAACATTTTTTCAATAAAAAATATCAATGTTGATGTTTATTTAAATGGAATATGTTCCATAGGTTATATCGAGTATATGTATGAGTTTTTTCTTAATGCAAAGTATCTTGCAAGCTTTAATACACTCCAACTCAAATATTATCTTGGTAGATTTAAATTTATCATCATTTATCTACTTTAATCTTTAAATAGTTGTATGCAACACATTATTGTAAAAGTCATTTCATTTGTGTAATATTATAAGTTGATCATTAGAATAATTTTACATTTAATTAATCATATATTATATTTAAAATAGTATTAGTAAGTACATTGATGTAAATGACATAATTGAAAAAAAAATACCTCAAATATATCATTTATAATATTTTTGACACTAAATATTTTGTCCTTTATGATTTTTTACGTTGAGGTTTCAACCACGTGATTCCAAAAAAAAAAAACAATAATAAATATTTTAAATTGTCACAATATCTCAATGTTTTATTCATCTTTATTAAATAACAATTACTTTACAACTTTAATATCTCGTGTCCACGTGCCATGATATACATCTTCGATAACTAACTATACTATCTGAAATGCATTTGGAACTTTATATCATAGTTTATTGATATGATATCATTTAGCGAGTAAAGTTCATTTACTAATGTTAAATAAGGTGTTTATTAAATCTATAGCTTACATTTATATATTATAATTTAGTAACTCTTATTCATAAAATCAAAGTCAAATCAAATAGTTTCAAACATCTTATATTATAATTTATATATTATCATAAATGTACAACTACCAAAAACAAAAAGACGTAGCATAGACCCGTTATTTGAAAAAAAAAAATCTCATCTTCTAATAAATTGTGTGTTGAGTACGTATGAAAAAAAAAATATTTATATTTTCATTCATATAAACAACAAGTGAATTGTATAACAGTACATTATAAGTTTTTATTATATCTTTTGATTGTTAGTGTACGGTTTCTTCTATCTTTTTAATTAATGATTTATGTTTTTCAAACTAATAAAATTTTATATAATTTTTGTTAGTTGCGTGTTAATATTGTTATTTGTTGAAGTAGATAACATGAATAAAATATTAAAAATGTAATAGTTGAAGGAACTTTTTGATGTTTTAATTTTCATGTCAACAGTTCTCTTTCAAAATTTTAGATGGACTCTCTATTCTTTGAAAGGGGTTATAAAAAGAAAAAATAGTTTGAGATTTAGGCTTTTTAGGATAAAATTTATTTTCCAGAATTTAAAAAGAAAATAAAGCAAAATATATTTTATAGCTTTCCTAGTTGTAGTGTGTGTATATATACTTAAAACTCTTAATATATATATATAATTATTATTATGTGTGTGTCTTTTCATTTATGAAAACGTAAGCACGATTCATTGAATATATTTGATGAATTTGGGTTGGCCAAAGTTACAAGAAAGCTACATCACAGAAAGTGGATAAAGTTCAAATCCTAACTCTAGAAATATAAAATAATGAAAAGAATGTCCACCAATTTACTCTTTAATAATAAGAAATGTAAAATAATTTCAATGTTATCTAAATTTCAATGACTAGATATATTCAATGACTTTAAATTAAATATTTAATTATTTAAATAAAAAATTATTTTTGTTTCACACAAATAGAAAGTAAAATGAAATAAATTAATCATGATAATGAGAAACTTACGAGAAAGAAATTTTATTAGAATTTAAATTATAAATTAGTCAGGTAAGAAATTATGTAAATTAATTTATATAAAGTGACTCACATGACTTAGAGTTTGGGCTTTGGGCCCGAATATGATTTAATAATAATAATATAATTAAAGGTTCATTGGTTAATGTGAGAAATATATATCTGATGATATACCTAATTGAATACATCTGATGGAGATTGGAAACTAAAGGCTATAAGGTTCTGTCTCTGCAAATACGAAATTGCTAAGAGATTGGGAACCCAAAAGCCCATTGTCTCACTGTTAACCATCATGAAAGTGTGTGACAAGTACGGAATTGCTAAGAGATAGATTGGGACAAAGGAGGAATTGCTAAGAGATAGATTGCTCAATTAGGATCACTCATGGACCAAGGTAAGTCCCTATTCCTTCTTGATTGTATGATTAAGTGAGAATCATGATATGATAAGATCTATTTGTGAACATAATTGTATGTGTTCAATTTACGTTTATTCATGTTTTGATTTACATGTGGTATCAGAGCCCTGGTTGCTCATTTTTTGTGATTCTCCATTAATGTTTTTCCAAAATTTGAAGAACCCTAATTTTAAAAAAATTATTCCCAATTTAAGAATCCTAATTTAAAATTAGGGTTTATAAATTAAGGTTTTCATTCCTCTATAATAGTTCCCTAATTGTCCTAAACCATCAAAATTAAAGAACCCTGATTTTAATTAATTCCAATTGAAGAACCCTAATTTTTAAAATTAGGGTTTATGGATCAACGCCATTAACGACGTAAAACCTTTTGAACCCAAACGCAAGAACGGTGGCTGCTGCTGCGGCACAATGATTTATTGTGAAAGGGGTGGTTAACGGCATCCTTGCAGCTTAAGCAATTTTGCTTCATGAAAAAGAAGCAAATTTGATTTACTGTGCCTTAGGTTATCAATTTTATGAATATTATATTAGAAATATAAAATAATGAAATACGTCAATTTTATTAATATTATATTATAATATAATATAATAAAATGCATGAAAAGAATCCAATTAGTGAATCCATGTATGAATTATTCTCT
>Ga0123342_1002452_pt1 | contig 30780 bp, 18 predicted proteins | sample Turbeawhitnodule_FD_89960 | JGI IMG/M metagenome (GOLD analysis project Ga0123342, IMG submission 89960) | Root nodule microbial communities of legume samples collected from Mexico - Turtle bean Mexico white nodule | ecosystem: Host-associated > Plants > Roots > Nodule | place: Mexico: Nepantla... | reverse complement strand
AGAGCTGAAACTTACAATGCAAAGGGAACTGAAACAGAACGTTGAAACGAAGAGCGGAGAAGACGAAAGTGAAAGTGAAAACTAGTGGCGCGCTTCAATTTTTAGGGTAAAATTGATTTACAACTGCGGTTCTAGGGTAATTCAATTCAGAATTATTTACAAATGCGCTTCAATACTAAAGACCGCATTTGTAATTCAATTCAGAAAGATTTACAAATGCGGTCATACTAAAGACCGCATTTGTAAATCATTTTAATTGATTTACAAATGCGGTCTTACCCTAGAACCGCATTTGTAAATCAATTTAATTACAAAAATGCCATCGCGTTTTTTACAAATGCGTTTAAGCGCAAAGCCGCACTAAATAAAAGGTCGTTGTTTTCATATTTTGTACTAGTGTCTGGACAACATCATTGGACAAATAGATAAGGGAGTCTCTACTAGAAATTCTCTTACTAATTTTTGTTATCATGTGGCATTTTTTCTGAAATAAAACCTAATCCATATGTGAAGCTCTTCACGTTGAAATGGTTTGCTACCATACGTGATGAACTGAATCAATTTACTCGAAATGATGTGTGGTTTCTTGTACCTAAATCATATAATATGAACGTTAATGGAACAAAATGGTTGTTCAAAAATAAACTAGATGAATCTGGTATGATCACTAGAAACAAAGCTAGATTGGTGGCTAAGGGGTATAATCAAGAAGAAGACATAGATTAAGATGAAACTTATGCACATGTTGTATGAACTTATCCCATTCGAGAATATTCACTTTCATTATGATTCAATAGTATACACTTTAATCGTCATCCCTTGTATTTCATGAAATTTTGGCATCATTGCATTGGTCTTCAGGTGGCACGAAGTGAAAGTGGTGGCACAAAATCTTCACAATCAAATATGCACCCGAAGTTCAAAACAAAATGTTATGAACCAAAATTACATAAAATATATTAAATGTAGATTAACCATTATGTACTATTGAATTAATAAAAAAAATGTTCTTCCCAAACTATTCAGCCAAAAAATTCAAGATTCAATACAATTATTGACAGTACAACCTCCTCTACTTTTTATAAAATATTTAAAAAAAAAACAATTGGAGGAGTAGTAGACAAATACATGTATTAAATCTCAAATGAAAAACTAAGGGTCTCTCATTGAACTTAAATCTAACAATATGTGTGCATCATAATGCTTGAAACATGAACTTCCCAAAAAAATAGAACAATATTCTTCGAGAGTCAAACACCCTTGGATCCAATACCAACTCGTATCACACAATTAAAATACATCAAATCCAATAAAATTAATCAATTATAATTTACAAATCTAACTTTACAAATATAACTGATAATCTAACTAATGGATAATTCTAACATAACAATTCCAATTTAACAATTTAAACTAAAATAAATTATACTTATAATTTAAAATATAATAACCTCATGAAAAATAATAATTTTACCTAATAATCGTCACCTATTTCAAAAATTTGAACAATAGACTAGTTTTGCATAAAATTGTAGTTCATGTCAAGCTTATAGACTACGATTCATATAAATAATCATAGTCTATGAGTTATAGACTGCAATTTTAGATTGAATCGTAGTCTATATGATCATGTTAATTTCAAAATTTTCACCATATCTTATTATACATTGCCTCCTCATTAACTGGTGTCTATAGAAATCGTCAAAAGATCTTTTTGTACTAGTAAAAATAGAAGATTACATTTATATATATTTAAAAAGTTGTTGAAATTTTTTATTTAAATAAATGGTATAGGTGACCATAGTTTTATTTAATTAATTATTTAATGTAGAAAATTTAATTTGAATATTCCATAGATATAAAAATGTTTATAACAAGAACAATTTAAAAAAGGTAAAAAAATATTATAATAAGCCTTTAAGCGTGTCATGTAAGGCATCTATCTTAAATTAAAAAAAAAAACAAATGCACTAGACTGAACCACATTAAATAAATGGTTGATTCTCCCTGCACTCAATCAATTTTGAATCTGGTACCCAATTTTCTATGTGAAATGTCTATCACACCCTTAATGATCTATGTGAAATGACCATAACACCCTTAATGAAGTGAAATTAGGCTACATGCACCCAACAACCAAGCACAGTGTCGTTCATTGTTTCTTGTGGACATTCTCTTCCGAAAGCCTTACACACACACGCAGTCACCGTTCAGCGTCGTTCAGGCAGCGGTTTTGAGCCACTTCGACGGCGACAGAGAGCGAAGGCACCGAAGAAGGAGATGCGTTGCAGAACGAAAAGTTTTTGCATTTCTTGTGGGTTCCGAATATTTTTGTTCGTAACTGTGTTATGATTTTTGGATATAAACATCCGTATGCATCGCAAATGAGCTAATCCGGAAGTCTTTTTCATTAGGTCTAAATTTGAAAATCTAGAAAGTGTTTATTGGGTGCTTTTTTTATGCTTTCAATGATGTTCTATCTCTGCCCTTAATGGTTAATGCATTTGGAAGTATATAAATGATAATATAAATATTTTAGAATGTAAAGCAAGTGTTCTGGTTTTATGGATACCTTTTAATGTTGATTTTACTTGTATTCTTTAAATTGGTTTGGTTTAGTGGTTTTAATCCATTAAAAGTAACAAAATCATCACACTGTCAAAAAAAAAGTTCAGGATGATTGGCTTCCGGATATGTGTATCCAGAAGCATGATGGTGCCTTCCAGATAAAAATGTTCATAGTAAAAAAGTGCCAGTTCTGGATGCCAATGTCCGTAGGCAAAGCTGACACTTCCGGATGCCAATATCCATATGCAAAACTGACACTTCCGAATGTCAATATTCGTAGGCGACACTTCCGTATATTAGTATCTGTAGACAAAGTTGTCACTTCTGGATACCAATATCCATAGACAAATATGTCACTTCCAGATATTGACATCCATAAACAAATGTGTGAAAAGAGTAGAATGAGATTTTTAAACTTTCGTTGGGAGCCAGTCAAAATTGATTGGATGCAGGAAGCAATTGCCTAAATAAATTGAATATGGTAACGCCAAGTTCAAGTCCGGGAATGTAGAATCTTTTATGTCCCTAACATCACATCGAGTGCCGATCCATTGAGCTTTCCAACATTGTTCAAGCTATCGGCCTGTGTTGAAGCCATGGAGGCACGATTGGTGTCAAGCAACAACAACACCTAACCAGTTGTTATTTAATATTTAAAGTTTTTATCCTAATAAAAAAAATATTTTTATTATAATTTTTTTTAATTTTTTAATTTTTCAGTTTATCTTTTTATATTTTTCTTAAATTTATTTTACTTAATATTTTTAATTATAGGAACAAAATTGAATGTCTTACTACATAATGGATGGTGAAGGGATTTACAAGTTATATATGCATGTTATAGTTCTCACAAGGTATTGTACTTTATATATGAGTTTTATGTTTGGAACATTACATATGTTTTATTTTTTTTATCAGAATTAAAAAATAATTAAAATGAAAATAATAAGATACTCTAATCTATATACAAATACAAAATATCCTACGAAAAATACTTTTTACAATATATAGGATACTAGAAAATGTTTTCAAAAATCGCAGATTAGTTGTTCAGGTTTCCAAGATCCTCATTGAATATTTTGGTCAAACCACTCAAAATGCGTTAAAGGGATTTTAGGGATCCTCAAAACCGATGACTAGAGATCACCCTTCAAGTGATATGGTATTTGAGGGGTCGATCTCCTCAAAACTGATGACTAGAGAGATCACCCTTCGAGCGATAATCGTTCATGATTGACTACTTATGTCCGACCACCTATGTTTGATCTCCCCTATCAGGATGACAGTTATTCAAATTTTGTGGATTTCGATAACACGTAATCTCATTAATGTTGCAAGATACATTTGAAAGGGTGATCTCCTTATGGTCCACTCTTGGTGGACGCTCAGGCATGATACAAAAACTTCTATCATCCTCCCTACCCAATTAAACTTCCACAACATAAACTAGTCTAGTTTTTTTAAAAATACACGTTGTTGTGCATATGCATTTTCTATATGCTGTAGTTTTGATTTATTTCCTTATTTAGTTTTGCCTTTATTAGTTTTATATATCTCATTTAGAGAAAACGAGAAAAGGGAGAAAAGAAAATAATATATTTTATTAATCAAGAATTGTTGTTCACTTACATTATTGAGTATTATATTTATATAGCACATAAAAAAAGATAAAAGATAAAAAGAAAAGAAACTTATAGAGCAATTACAACTGATAATCTAATAGCACCCCCACAAGCTGAAGCATGTATATCTTTCACGTTCAGCTTGGATAAGTTGTCACAAAATAACCGAGGATGCAAAGGTTTGGTCAACATATCAAGCACTTGATTAGAGGAAGAAACTAGGATAAAATGAATGAGATCTTCTTTTAGTTTAGTATGAACGAAATGAAAATTAATTTCAATGTGTTTCGTCTTCTCATGAAACGTGGAATTATTTGCTATGCATATAGCATATTTATTGTCACAATAGACAATAAAAGATTCAGAGATATTAGTATGCAAGTCATGGCACAAATATTGTAACCACTGAAGTTCTCAAGTGAAGCTAGTGCTCTATATTCAACCTCTGAAAAAGATCTGGACACTGTAGACTGCTTTTTAGACTTCCATGAAATTAAAGAGTTTCCCATAAACACACAATAACCAGTGATAGACCTTCTACAATCAATGAAAGTTCCCCAATTCTATATCAGAAAAAGCTTTGATAACAGTTTGATTATTACTGGAAAAGAATAGATGATACAACCCAAGTCGCTATGAAGATGACCAAGGAAGCAAAAGAGAAAGCATCCTTTTCAATATCATAATACACGAAGACCTATTGTCATATGAGGTTCTCGTGGATTTGAAATAAATTGTATGAGTTTATGAACCACAAAACTGATATCAAGCCTAGCGTGAGTAAGGTATAATAAACGTCCAATCAATCTTCTATATTCACCTGGATTCAAAAGTAATGAACCTTCACTTTCAGAGAGAGGATAAGATGGTTCCATGGGAGATGAGGCAGGTTTGCAAGCCAATAAACCACTATTAGAAAAAAGATCTAAACAATATTTCTGTTGATTGAGAACAATACCAGAAGGTGAACGACTTATCTCAAATCCCAAGAAATAGCGAAGAGTACCAAGCTCTTGATACTAAATGAGTTATGAAGATGAGTTTTAACACACTAGATTTCCTGAAAATTATTGCCAACCAACATAATGTCATCAACATATATCAACAGAGCGGTGAAAGAATGATTGTCTATGCGAATAAATAAAGAATGATTAGTTGTACTTTGAACATAATCAAATTGTATTACAGTCTCAGTTAATTTTGAGTTCCATTGCCGACTTGCCTGCTTTAGTCCATATAAAGATTTTCTAAGTTTACAAACTTACGTTGGATGAGAAAGAGTAAAGCCCGCGGGAGGAGTGATGTAAATTTCTTCATCAAGATCGCCATGAAGAAAAACATTATTCACATCTAGTTGATAAAGAATTCATCCCTTATCACTTGCTAAAGACAAAATAAATCGAATGGTAGTAATTTTAACTACCAGAGAAAAATTCTCAAAATACTTAATACCTTCGGTTTGAGTATATCCTTTGGCAACCAAACGAGCCTTGTACCTATCAATGATACCATATGGTTTATGCTTGGCCTTGAAAACCCATTTACACCCAATCGAATGCTTTCCAGAAGGCAAATCCATCAAAGACCATGTGTCATTAGACTCAAGAGCATCAAGTTCATGTTGCATAGCTTCTTTCCAACGATCATGTTGTATCTTTAAATGATTTAGGTTCTTGGATAGAAGAAATATTATGACAAAAAGAAGAATATGTAGGAGAAAAATTATGATAAGAGAGATACTTTTGAATAGGATATTTAGTACCTGAAGAATGATTGGTAACATCTTTTGAAGAGAAGAAAGTAGTGTGATAGTCCTTCAAGTATCCAGGTTGTTGTTTGAGATGAGTAGAAACTCGAACAAATGAAGGTTGTGGATCAAAATGTTGGTGTTGCAATATCAATTAAATGTAATGGTGTAGAAGAATCAAAAGCCGAAAGATTGGATGGTAATACAGTTTCAGAAATTGAAGAAACAATATCACTAATAAATTTAGGCACAACAATATCATTATCAGAAATAGAAAGAAGTAAATGCTTAGACATATCATATGTGTCCAAATAGGTATCTATGTTGTCCTTATAAAAAAATGATTTTCATAAAAAATAACATCGCGTGTCACAAAAATATTTTTCTGATTCATATAAAAAAAAAAGTAAAACCTTTTACCCCATCTTTGTAACTAAGAAAAACATATTTTTTGGGTATAGAACTAAGCTTTGTTCTCTGAACACTAGTAGTAGTAGTAGCGAAAGCCAAACAACCAAAAAAATTTATATGAGATAAATCTGGTATGTCTGGCAATTTATCATGTAAAAGAGGAGTAGGAGTTCTATTAATTAAATGAACAGAGTGTTTGACAGCATATGACTAAAAACAAAGAGGAAATTGACACTAGAAAATCAGTACACAAGCAACATTCAAAATATGTTGATGTCATATAATAGCCTCTCATACATGTTTCCCCTTTGATTGAGTTTATTTCTAACTGTTAGGAAAACCCTCATATCCACCACCTATGTCAAGAATTATATACTAATTATTGAATTTGTAGGTTCTCTCATCAATTTCCATGCACAAGTGTTACTTATTGGTCCTTCATTGACCATCATCAATGTTGGCCCCATGCATGTCTACTTTTGCATAGATTTTATGCATTTAGAACCTTATTTTTTTATCCAACCCAAACTTTCATTTATGCTAGACTAAAACCCTTTTCTATATTTATCCTCCCACCCGTGAATATAATTTTATTCATTTGATTCCAAATGTCAATCCACATATTTCTCCAAGAGATGCTTCCATAACTTTTAAGACTAGTGTTAGAGAAAAGTACAACACCCAAGATTTTTTATTAAGTCTTGAAAACAATAAAGAATAAAATATGGTCATGATTCATCTGTAAGACACAAGTTTTGTTCAAAGAGCAAATCATGAAAGATTCAAGAGTTTTTTTATCAAGCGATATAGTACTATGCAGTCTTGCTTTTACGTCCGATAGCATTTACATGCTCAGATGATATTTACATTGTCTTAAGGTAACATCATATTTCATAAATGTATATATGCTTATTATATGTTGTAGAGAATCTTTTTTCCTTACGTTTGACTAAGAATATTTGCTTAAAGTTTATGTCACATCAACTATCTCTTGGAACTCAAGCAAAAATTGTTTTTCTTCACCAACTTCTTGGCGCTTGCTTTGTCAACTCTAGAAGGATTGTCTGCTTGTACGAAATTTTGCTTTACTTGTTTCAAGTTAAAGGCTCTCTTATTAAGATCTAAGTCCAACCAACTATTGGGATGTTGCTTAAAAAGGATAAGTGCATTTAATGAATCTTCTATGTCAAACCTAGTGAAACACAAGAAACATATTCAAGTGAGTTTGAAGTTGGCTCCATGGGCAAAAAAAGAATTTGCACAAACTTTTTTCTTCAGTGCCTATATAAAGTTATCCATCAAAATAAAAGTAGAAGAGTTTGAATTGTAAAATTTTTGAATTATTGTCAAAATATTTTTGATCCCTAAATAACTTTATAAGAACATTGTTGTGTTTATTAATGAATTAGTAGAGAGTGTTTAGCCTTGAAAATGTCGAAAGATGCAACTCATCTTTAATAAGCAACCCTTGTGATATTTTGATCACACCCTAGACAATTCATTTATTGTAAGTTAAAAGAAACTTGTTGTTTAAAGAATACTCATGTAAGACACGAGTGACTTATTACTGAAAGAATACTCGTGTTAGCCAAAAAATGGTTTGTTGTAAAAAAAAATACCCGTACATGCTAGCTAAGAGTAGTTACGAGTCAAAATAATACTCTTGTATATTGTAGTGTTAGGTTGTTAGTGGAACTCAAACATGTTTTAGAATAGGATGTAGTCTGTTCTATCAAAGAAACCAATATAAAACTGATAAAATTAGAGGCCTTAAATAAGATGAGGGGTGAATTGTTTTTGAAAGATTTTCGCAAGTATTGAAGATAGAGTGAAAAGCTATGAAGAATTAATCAATTAAAAATTTGTTTAGCGAAATAGAAAATTATTTTAGTTTGATTCCAAAAAATCAACTAGTTGTTTTCACGAAACAACCGGTTGTTTATACCAACAGATTTGAAAAACAAAGATAAAATAGTTTAATGAGTGTAGGGATAGAGAGATTCACACAAGATGTTTATACTGGTTCACTCTTAACCAAGAACTACATCTAGTCATCGGCTAACCACTGAGAATTCACAAAACTTAGATTACAAACCACACACCAAAAGTGATGAGCTTGAACCCTTCAAAAACACACACCACTTTTGGCAAACCACACAGTTTCTAGAAAAACCTTTTGAAACTGCACCACACCAGAACGCATAGAAATACAATGTTCAAGGAAGAAGGGAATAGAATACACCTGAGTAAATCAAAGATTAAAGTTCAAAATTACAAGACCCAATCCTATTCCACTTCCAAAAGCTCTTTGAAATCTAGAAAACTATTTTTGATTAATCTCTCTTTCTTAGGTAATGCATAGGAATGTAAAACAACCTTTTTATACTCCAATCAAATGGTCAAAGCAGTTAAATCAACAACCAAAAGTTGTTGAAATTATTTAAAACAGATTAAACCACCTAACAAAATTTTGTTAAGGTTTTCACAAAAAACAACTAGTTGATTTCTCGAAACAACCAGTTGAATCTGTTTGACAACAAAGTCAAAACAAAACTAAACATTTCCAAACCATTTTAAAAATCACTAAGTGTCAAAAAAACAGGTTGAATCGACATTTCAACATATTGAAATTTCACATCCCTTTAGAAAACTCATCTTTTCACAAAGATTAAGGAGTGAATTAACAATTCAAAGACTACAAGACAACACACATAATCAACAACAAGATCTTCAAGTTTTTCTCATGGATTTGGAGACATCAAAACATCTTGTTCAACAAAAACATCTTGAGTAATTTCTTCCCTTTCTCATCTTGTTATACTGCATGTTAATTTTTTTGCACTTACTTAAGGAAGGAGAAAATTTTTTAAAACTTAGTTTGTGAAAAATTTTGTCAGTTTATCTGACTACCAAAACTTATCTCTAACTCGTGTTTATTCATAGAAAATCTACCAAAAAGTTTTCAAAAACACAATTCAAACCTTATTGTGTTTTCCTATTTTTTCACAACTTTTTTTTCACAACATGTTCGTCTATGACTTCATATATCTATTTTTTTTTATGTATTTACTTATCTCAAACATGCATATATTTTGAACGTATTTATCTTGTGGTTTTTACTTAAATTTTTGCTTGTATTTTGTCAATAACTTTAAATTGATCTAATATTATATTTTATTTATATTTAATACATTTTTCACACTAGACAAATTTTTTTTTAAACAAACTTGTTTGTTATGATACGAAAATTTGAATCAATACTTGTGTTTCTAGGCTATTTTTTACCTTGAGAAACTTAATTTAATCATCATCTATTAAAGGCTTAATTAATTATATGTCTATTAAATGGAATCTCATAACTCATTCTTTCTCTTTTCGTCGTTTTTTTATGATTTAAAACATTAGAAACTTCATTTCAGGAAAATATCACAAACCACAATTCCAATAATTATGAACTTCTTTATTTAGATATATAAATTAAAGTACTTAATTTCTTACTCATGAAACTTTTTCTTTGCACATATATAGATCTTGAACTCATATACACAGTTATAAATTAGGTTATATTGTAAATAATAAACGTACAACACATGATTCACAGTAAACTCGAATCTTTATTCTTTCCACTTTCTCAAAGGCTCAACAAGTAATCACACGTGACAGATCTGGACCATTTCGCGCATCTCGTGGCACTCAGTTTTGACATCATGTGCCGTCCAATTTTATTGTTTTACTGATTTCAGTTTTTAAAAACTAATGCTGGAATCAAATTTTCTTTATTTCTGATATTTTACTGTTTACTGCATTAAAAAATAATCACGTTAACAGAGTTCAAATTTGTTTTGGTATGTCTTTCACTGTTTTTGTTTCGATTAAAAAAATCATGGGAAGATTGTTTGTATTAAATTAAGAACATATGTATCTAAGTTTCTTGATAATTACTTAAGATTTGTTTTATCATTTAATAGTACAAAAAACTTTATCTTGAAGACTCTTTTTATTGAAATATTACTTTTAAAAACTATACAGATTAGGCTGTAAAAAATTAAACAAATTAACGAGTAAAACACATATAATGAAAGGTAATGTGATAGAAAAATAAATAATATATACATTGACCGTTTAAAATGTTTTTCAATTTAATAAAAAATCATCATGATAAGTTTATTGATTTTAATATAATTAATTTAAAAAATTATACTATAAATAATGATTTTGATACAACAGATGCCAACAGAATTTAAATACAAGTTTAATTAATATTACAAATCTATTTTTCACGCATTCTAAAATATTATAAAAATAATAAATTCATAATATATGCATATATATAATTGGACAAAACTGTATCAATTTCAATAAAGTTTATTATATACAAAAATATAAATCAGTTTATCAATCACAAATTATTGTACGTAATATTTTTTTTATTTTATTTATGTTTTAAAAAAACATATTATAATATTTTGCTGAGAAACATTTGGATTAACTTCCTAGTTTTTATTATTATTTTGAGTGCCACCACATGCTTGGAACTTTCTATATATACCCATCAAACAGCTTCTCTTATCCCCTTTTCTCTCTTTCTACTCTTTCGTTTCCTTTACATTTTCCGGCGAAATGGAGGCCAAGTTGGGCGGCGGTGGCGGCGGCGTTATGGCGGCGACCTTGGACGATATCAAGTGGATCTCCTTTATGTTCGATCACGACATAAACGACGACGTCAAACCCTGCAAGCTCGACCACTTCACCGGCGCTTCTGGTCACCTCAACGACGCTTTCCAAAATCTGGTTAGTGCTCTCTCATCACTCTTTCTCCAACGCAACACTCATAAACTCTCTCTTCTTCGCTCACCTTCTATTCTAACCTTTTTTACGCTCCAAGTTCTCTTTTTCGCTAAGCACTTCATTGCACTGTTCAGTTTATCAGAGCTAAGACCAACGCAGCTTCTATAAGTAACAAAAACAACGTATATTTTTTATATTTAAAGATGACTTTTCTTTATTTGCTGGTGGAAATTTTTCAGCACATATAAATTAAAGTTGAACAATAATTATTGGACAAAACCTAGAACGATATTTTTAGGGAATAAGAAAGTTTTATTTAAGAATCTATTTTCGTGTTTAACCTATATATCTTCACTTTTAACTTAATTTTTTTTCATGTTGATTATTGAGATGAAATTAACACATAATAATTATTTATTCATACGAAGTATCCTCTAATTTTAATCGTAATCGCAAAACTTAACTTATTTTTTAGTAGAATCAATTATTTATCAAGATATTGTATACAAAAAATTTGAATCCAGTTAAATGAATTTGGTAACTATGAAACTTTTACGCCTCACAAAAAAAATTATACATATTGCTTTGTTTAAATAAAAGAAAAACACAATATTTAATTTTGTGGGAAGAGAGATGGTGTTGAAAGGATGAAACCTGGTTTTGGAGTAGAATTATTAGTTTGTATATTCAAGACATAACAAGGAAAAGAGATTATTTATAGAGTCTAGTTGAAGTAAAAGTAAATAGAAAAGGTGAAGGCCACGTCAGCATAAATTGTTTTGTGACAAAGACATGCTGCTTTAATATTAGTAGCTTTTCTTCAGAATCAGAACTAAGCATACTTCAGTTCAGGGTTGGTTGGGTCTACATTTCTCTTTCTTTTTTCCATTTTTAACCCTTTATGTGAAAATTGAAACTAACTTTCCACTTTTAGAAGGGTTGTATTTTTATCGCCAGTCTTCACAATTTTAGTTATATTTTTTACTTTAAATATTTTACACACTTAATAAAAAAGAGACATATATAATTTATAGAGGAGGTTACTGTTAGGAATTAAAAGTTAAAATTAATTTTGGTATAAATGAAAAAGCATGGTCTATATTTTTTCTAATTTATGTATTCTAATTTAAAAAGTAGTAAAAAGGATTATTTATGTACAATTTTTAAATATTTCATTTTTTTAGTATTGAGTGGTTGACACGGAAACTAGGATGACTTAACTTCCAGGAAATCAATTTCTGATGGTAATTAAAAAGAGTTCAAATTTATATGAATATCTATGTAACATATATGAAAATTTTAATTATTATCACTTGTTACTTGGTATCATGGTATTTATGTTTATATGGTATTTATATACATAGGTACATATTACGTACTTCACTTAAAACTACGTGTGTGGAAATAAAAAAGTATATAATAATAAATCTAAAATGACTGAAACAAAAATACATCATATTCTAAATATTTTAGTGTGGATGATAGATATTTATACCCATAGCATTCAACTAATTATTTAAACATCTCGTATCGTAACATTACATTCTAGTTTCTGAATTACCATTGTAATAAAATTAATTAATTTTTAAAATCTTAAATTATCTTGAGTCTATTACTCTCGATCAAATCAGAACCCTAAACCCCATTTGTTTCAATTGCCCACAACGAACATCTCTAACTTGCCATGGAGAGAGTTGAAAAAGGGATCCGATTTTGTCCTTGACATGAACCACCTTCACCTCCAAAGAGGAAAAGAAGGAAGAACAAATTCTGAACGAAAAATTAGTCATGTTTTGCTCTTTTTTTTAATTAATTATAAATTGGGGTTAAAATCTACATAACTATATAATTGTAACATGGATTTTTTACTTATTTTCCTTTTTTCGAACCTATGATTAAAAAAAATAAAATTGCTGAGTATCTCTCTCCGAACCATGGACCATCGTGTCATCACCATCAGGTTCTTCGACATCGCCCTCTCCTCGCCGGCGACCAAGATCGCTGTGAACGGCGTGGAGTGGACTGGGCAAAGTACATGGTATCATAATTTACGTTTTCGTTTCCAAACTATGATGTTTATTTTACAATTAAAATTAATAAAATATGGTTATCTTAAATAGAAAACTATATGGTAATTAAGAAAATATTATAATTAAAGTGTTTTAAGTTATTATTCCTATATATCACCTCAGTATTCTATCTCAAATATTTAAGAAAATATTATTGTTACAATTAATTAATTTTGGAGATAAATATTTTTATCACGATTTTTTTAACGCCTTCAGAATTAAGGGGAGAATGATTTTATAAACTACTTTTTAGTCTCCATCAAGTGAGATAATTTTTTTTTTAAGTATACTAAAACAAATATTTTTCTCAATAATAAATAAATTAAATAAAGAGAGACTCTTCAGGTTGTGTGCATAATATCTAAAACAAACATAACAAACAGAGTTTACATAGGCAACCAAACTTCTTAACAACCTCCTATCATTAATGAAAAACGGATCAGCAATACCATTCTAAACAACAAAGTGTAATCAAAGCTACCTATAACTCTTGCCTCATCAATACCAACTCAACCTCCTTTGTGTTACACGTACATAGGCTAAGCAAATGTACAGATAAACCACTGTAAACTTTAAACACTCTAAAATTCACACTTTTCTTCCTTCTCATTACTTGTACTTTCCTCCCTGCAAAACTAGCAAAGATACCTCTCCAACCTAGAGGTAGAATTAGTACTAACAACCCAGTATATTAAATCCAAACAACCATATGCTTATCCACATGTTGTAGAACATCCTCCACAAACTAACATTCCTGCATCTGTATAAAATGAATAAATCATGTTCTGACTCAAAAACACCACCCATACCACACTCACCTATCCCCCAAGGAACAACAACTCTTATCCTCACTACCACCCCCAAGAGACAAAAAAAACACATCTAATCACAAAACCCTATTATTATCCATCTCTTCCTCCCATTCATCTCTTCTTACTAAAAGATTTCAAGCATTCCTTAGGTTCCATCCACCACTCGAAGTAGGTGATAGCAACTAGGCTTTCTTTACTAGTTATCCATGATCACGCCTTGAGTTGTGCCAAAGTAAAAATCTCAGAGCTATCAACTCTGTCATTCTTTAAAATAACTAGATTTCTCTGTTTCCATATTTCCCCTACCACTATGATCCACATACACCGTCACAATCTATTTATCTTTTTTGTTGCCCAACCTAACTTAAAAAGCTTAAGTCGGCTCTCGCTTCCTAATGGTGTACCGTACTCACCATTATCCACTGACTACACATACCCCAAACCCTCAATGCAAATTTACATTTAAAGAAAATATGATTACTTGTTTTCTCTTCTTCCCTGCACATAACACAAACTTTGCTTTCCAAATCTAACCCTCTTTTTTCCAGATTAACTCTTATCGGGAGTCTGTCTGCTAGAACTCTCCAAGCTTTTCATCTGCCTTCCATAACCAATGGTCTCTAATACCTTTTGATGAAGTTTAGTCCTCAATAAGATGCTTTAGAATGTTCGCCTCACCCACTTCCCATTTGAATAGATCTTGTCTCCACTCCATCTTCCATTACCACTGATTATTGTTCCAAGCTCTTGTTTGGAACAAATAACCTATTTTCTGTGGAGATTGAGAAAAGCCTTGGGAATTTAACACATAAAGCCTCCTTATCTATCCACTTATCCTCCCAAAACCTTATTAGCTTTCTGTCACCTATCCTCCATGTAACATTATCTTCATAATTGTTCTCCAATCCTCTTAAATTCAAATTCTCTTTAAGTCCTTCCACCAATTATTCCTTAGAGTATCTCCCTGCATTTTTTAGTTCTCTCCATCCTTCATACTTTGTGATGTGAGTTGATTTTAGATTGACACATTTTAGAGGTCACTCTTTTTTTTTATGATTTTTTAGATTAGCAATTATGGTGAGAAACACAAAGAAGATTTCCACTGGACATGAACTTAACAAAGTGGTTAAGTTAGTGTGAAAGTTCTCTTCTAGAGGTCAAAAATAAAACACAAATATGGTGGTTATGATGATGAATGTGTGAAATTAAAGGACATGAAAAGAAGCATAAGATGATGAAGAAAGCCCAACATAAATGAATAAAAGTATGGAAGAATGGTGAAGGAAAAGGAAAGAAAAACAAAAAGGTGAAGAGATTAAGAGATGCTTATGGAATAAGGAATCACGCCACTTGAGGGGGAGGAGACTCCAAGATGAGTGGTGAAGAGTCGCCACTTGAAGTGCACAAGCACTCAAGATAAGACTCAATTTCTAGGAGACAAACTCACTAAACACTCCTGTAGAGTTTCCTTTCTATTTAAAAATTCAATGTGTAAAATACATGAGGCAAGACACCCTCTATATAGGAGATAATGACTTGGGGAGCAAGAGTGAGAGTGGTAGGAGTGTCATTTGTGAGAAACCTTCTAGTAGGTAGGTCAAAGAAACCCTAAACCTAGGTGCACATGTCATGAAAAGTGGTCTTAGCACAAGCCCAATTTACTAAGTACATCCTACTCTAGTTTATTCTTCTATTTGTAATTTACTAAATCCACCCCATATTATGCTATATATACCATAATCTACTGAAATTAAAAATAAAGAGATTAGCTGGTGCTCAACTCCCATCATGTGGGTTCTACTTCTGGTGGTCATCTGAGGAATGATAGGCTTTGAGGCCTGGTTATGGAGTGATCCTGACCTAGCCCTATGTCTGTGTCATGCTATACTCATCCTTCTAGAAGGTTGGGCTAGCTCAGTGGGTTCTCTATCTCTCAAGGCTTCATCACTTTGACTCTAGGATCTCTTTCTACAATCAACCTCCTCTGATTGTAAACGCCAAATCCATTTTCCTAGTAGTGCTTCATTAAATAGTCTTAGATCTTTTACTCCAAAACCTCTTTTCTCTCTAGATTCACATGCTTTTTCCCATGGAATGCATGTATTCATGCAACCTCCTTTTTATTTGTTTCTATAGGTGATGTTAATGTTCTAATTTTATGTTCTTTATTAGATAATATTTGGAGGGTTAATAATATTTGAGGTATTATTTACTTTAAAATTCAGTGTTTATATTATTATAGTTTTATCCTTAAATGAGGCATTGATAAATTAATGGAAAAATATGCATATTAACTATCTTTAACCCCAATTTTAAGTGTTTTTTTTTAATTATTGAGTGCAATGAAACAATAATTTATATTTTAAATTTATAATAAATAATTTTTTATTTATCATATAATATTATTTTAAAATTATTAAAATTTAATTTAGAGGTATATACTGGTTAATTGAAAGAGAAAAATCACATAAAATAATACTAGAATGTAACATTATAAAAGTAAGATGTGTATAAATGTTTATGATTACAGTAGATAGGGCACTAAAATAAGTTACACAGAACTTGTACACTAAAGAAATTTGCCTTGCCCACTATCTAAATGGGTCCTTTTTGTAAAGGCTTTTCACTGGAGGAGGTGGAAATGTTTTGTTTCTTCTTGTATGAATGATGTGATTTGCTTTGTACCTTTTGCATGATACACTTAAAACTGAGAAAGGGAAAGATGGCACTATTTGACATAAAGAGATTGAAGAAACAAATGTAAATATATACATTAATATAAATTTTATAAAAGATAATGAAAAGTAACATGTGTTAAATAATATTCGAATATAAGTATTTATAAACATCATGGTTTGAATATAAGGATGATATATAGTGGTTTTATTTTCACTCCTCAAATGTAATTTTACATTATTTGGATGTAATTTTTGAAAAATATTTTTTCATCCTCAATGAGTCTTCAAAATTACACAAAATAAAACTTGCAACTTATATACAGATCTTAATATTGTTGTTAATATTGCAGGACGCAGTAACTGCATTTTCAACTTGTGGTGGAATAACTGATAGTATCCTCGCCCACTTTCAAGATCTCACTCCCATCCAATCTACTATCTCTGCAACTATTGATTCTCAGTCTTCCATTTGTGGTCCTGGTAATTAACCAATATATACATACATACATATATATTATGCATATGAAGTTTTGTGTCTAAAAAAATTAGAAAAGTCATATTTGTAAAAATCTTAAAGCTCATTCGAATTTAATTTATACACACACACACATATATATATATATATATATAATACACACACAGATTACTTTTCTAATTATTATTAATTTTTATTTTCTAAATAATATAATTTATTATTTTTATATCTTGATTTTCATAATTTTATATTACTTTATTCTTTAGATATTATATAGTATTAAAATATAATTTAAATTATTGTCAATTTAATTCAATTTAACATAATTAAATCAATAAAGTATGAACCAATGTTTTAAAGCATTGATGGTAAAAAAGTCTTTCCCAGCACTTTTTATATTAGACATTCATATCCAATCTGATTTGTGTTTTGTGTCTCACATGATCGTGAGCTCTTTTCTATTTCAATATAAAATATGTCCCTGTATAATGTCAATTATTTGAAGTTTAAAAAGTAGAATAAAGTGTTTGGGAATTATTTGAAATTCAAACAGTGGAACAAGTAAGTACTGCGTTATTGGGGAGTAAATTTTTGGTACAAATAATAAGCATCACTAATATTATATTCATATAGGTGATATATATATATATATATATATATATATATATATATATATATATATATGTATGTATGTATGTATATATATAGTTGAAGATTTAGGATTGAATGGTTGTTGGGGATGCATGCAGTAGGGAGCCCAGTTTGTGGTAAGAAAGCAAATGGAAGAGATAATGAAGTGAAAGGGGCGACCGCAACAAGTGGTTCCTCACGCGAGCCATCTGATGAAGATGATGAAGGAGGTAACTGTCAACGAAGCACACCTGTTGATACTAAGCGTCTTAGAAGGTACGTACAAGTTAGATACATATTTTTGTTTTACCATAGTTTTACAATTCTTTCAAAAAAAAATAAAAATAAATAAAAATAAATAAAAATAAAAATTATATATATATATATATATATATATATATATATATATATCAGCAATTAAATTAAGTTACATACTATTCTAACCCGTATCCATCAACTACTTAGTTACTTTTCCGTAAGACTTAGATAAGACAATCAATACGTGACTTAACCTACATATAAAAAAAAAAACAACGGAACAACAACCGTACTTAGTCAACACCTAGACCTAATACTAAACAGTTATATATATATATATATATATATATATATATATATATATATTATTGAATTAAAGATCTAATTTTAATTAGAAAACATTAGAAAAAACTTGTAATATAAGAAATGATAATAAAATATAATAAACTTTGTACTTAGTTTTTATCATTATGGGTCAAACTATTTCGAGTGTGCTACCATTAGGTGTATCCTGTACTTCTCTACAATATTCATTTAGTGTAAGTGAGATTTTTTAGGTTGAATTTTTTGGGTTAATCATATTATGTAACAGTCCAGTCCAATGTAAATATAACTTTAGGTCAGATAATTTAGTTGATGTAGAAAATATTTCTACCTCGATTACTTTACAACTAACGGGAATGGATATTAAATAAAGAATTAATTATAAAGCTATATTTACATTGGACTATTCAATGTAAATTTACATCAAATTATGTATTGTTCAACCTAAATTTGAGTCAAATTTGATCATATTGATGTAAATTTCTGTCAAACAATACATAATCCAAGTAAATATTGACAAATTTTTAAATTCAGTTTATTTTTACTTAATCTGAAATGCATAGAAAAAACAATTCAAATATACATAATATTAACACAAACATTTGTAAAAAAAAGTTCAATAAAAGAAAGTTGAATCTAACCTAAAAATAACTAAAGAAAATAAACCTAACTATAATATCTATGTTAGAGAATAAAGGTTGTTGATTGTTCTCTTATTTCTTACATGGAACAATTGAGATTGATAATTAAATACTTAAAATATTTGACTCATGTTATTATGAAATAGTCATAAAAGGAAAATACACTTTAACAAATCTTGAAATGTGTTATCTTTGTCCAATAATATGAACAATATCTGCACAAATGATAGCTCTCATACAGTACATAATGTACTAGTTACATTTGAACAAATATGTTTTCTTATTACACTAAAATGAGAAACAAGTGACAAAATTATTTCGATGAAACTTATAAATAAAATAATTATTGTATGTATAAAAGTTGTCTAACCTCAAGGTACATGAATTGCAATGTTCTTGTTCTTCTCCTTCCACTTAAAATATTTGTGTTAGTCACAACTCTAATTTATAGTAAGGACATATGTTAGTCGAAATACACTTTATCCTTCTAATAAACTTTTAGTTTTCTGATTGAGTTTTCCTTTAAGAGAACAAAATCAAATTACTGTGTAATCCACACTAGTGTTAAACAGTGCTATAACGATGGTTAAAAAGGTCATATAAAGACGGTTCAAAAACCGTCGTTATAAATCAACTGTTTAAAACGACGATTCAAAAATCGTCGTTATAAATGAAAAATTAAAAACATGTATTTTTAAAGACGGAACCGTTGTTATAAATGCTTTTTAAAGACGATTCTCAGATGGAACCGTCGTTATAAATGTATTTGCTTAAAAAAATGTATTATTATATATATACTCTATAATTCTGCATAAAATATCAAATTTCCAAAATATAACAATAATGCATGTAATATCATAATTTAAATATGAAAGTCTACATACAATAAATTAGTACATATAACATTCTACAAAAAGTTCTATAAATATATGAAAAAGTTTTATGTCATTCTAATAAATCATCTATCCTAAAGTGTTATACATGGTTACCTTAAGGTGAATCCCAGTGAGTTTTTTTGCATTTGCAATTCTCCTCCCACTCAACATGTTATATCTAGAATAAACACTAAAATAATAAGATTTCATGTTAGAACACATAACATTATGTAATGTATGAGTAATAAATTTGTGAATGTAATATAATCATAATGGTTTGATAAATATCTAATTTATACTAGGAAACATCATGCAAAATTTCAGAATTTTCTAACAAGTGAAAGTATGGGAACTAAAACCTTAAAATACCTAAAAAATACGCAAGTGAAGAGAAGAAGGAGCAGGCAGTGGGAGAAGGAGGCAGTGGACAGTGAAGAAGGAGAAGGAAGTGGGTGAGCAAGTGAAGAAAGAAACGAAAAAGCGCAAGTGAAGATGAGGACGTGGGCGCGCGGGAGTTAAAAAGGGTACAAATAACAACGATTCTAGGGCAACAATCGTTATATACCCCTCAACAATGCATATAACGACGGTTCACAGAGGAACCGTCGTTATTTTAGGGTCAAATTGATTTATTGCGATGGTTCATAGGGCAACCGTCGTTAAAAAAGATAATTACAAATTTGCCACCGCCTCTTTTTTAACGATGGTTTTATAAAAACCGTCTTTGTTTGGGATCGCCTTATTGATATTTTGTACTAGTGGACCCTATGTATAATTATAGGTAACTACCAATGGGACCTACATTGAATGATAAAGAGTTAGTTATATAATTAACTTAAAAAAATAAGTTAGAAAATTTACCCTTCAATGTATGGAGCCAAGTAAATATAGTTTTGTAAGTCACTTCACTCATCCATGTTTGTAAGTATTGTTAGATTGACCTTAGTATTCCCATATTTCTGGATGGATTAAGGCTAAAAAAATCCATTTATGTTTTATTTTCGTTGCTCCACACTCAATTTGTCTATGTATCCAACATTATGATTTATAAGTTAAATGAAATTATTATAATATGATAAACATATATGAAAATACAACTTACATGGCTCATAGTTGTATCACTAAAATGTTATGGAGGTTTCCCTAACAACCTCTAATGCATTTGGTAAGGAAATGAATAAAGGCACAATAGAATTATCGTCTCCAAAAACCCTATTGTCCCACTATATTAATTACAGGGATCTCCTCCTCAATCTCGGTAATATGGTTAAAAGCTCGGATATAGGATAATCTTAAGCTTATGCCATCTCATCTTCGTTAATAATAGGCTCTCTTATAACTTGTTTATCATAACGAACAAAATCCTAAACAAAGGAAAAACATCAGTACAACATTGATAGAAATTATAACAATAAAAAATATACAAAAAATAACACAGGACAATACCTTTGTTCGTGCTGAGAGATCAAATGTATAAGCTAAGCCAAAAATGAACCTAAAGCCTCCCCACCAATTGAACCTTTGTATTCGGAAAAGACACTTGAGTAGTAGCATCTCGACCTTCATCAATCGCTACCTGTTTCTTGTTAGACTATCAAGGACATCATGGATGGTTAACCACCCATCTATTTCTTGACTAATTATCGTGGGGGGTTATTTTCAAGATATAACTCACATTGGTTTGGTACATCAATGTGAGTACGATCTACTAAGGGATCTGCAATAATACAACTTCCTTTTGTACTCACTCGAACAACCTCCAGAACTATATAAGGTGTTCCTTGATTTTGTTGTTAAGAACGAGCAAATGATTTTAACTTCTCATCAAACTCTTATTGCAAGGACTTCCATATTTGATTTCAATTTTTCTTTAAATAGCATAACCATTTTATGCAAGGATTTATGACTCCAAGAGCTGTCTCTGTGATGGTGGACACGTCTAACATCTAGTTTATACCAATAAGGAAGATTAAATATATTGATTGTTTCATCCAAATGTTCTTCTCAATGGACTTTTTTTTATCTTTCCAAATACAATGTTAATGTTTTCTACATGCTCATGTACTTGTTCACCATTCTGGGGGTGTCAATGCAACTTCATCCTTCTAATGCTTTCTTCAATCTACTATATAGATGACTACGAACAAGAAACTTTTGATGTCTAGTGTATACAATTTTTTGTCAATGTTTTAATGGGGTATAATTAGTGTTTTCTCACATTTAAAACATATATAATGACCCTTCACACTATAACCGTAAGTTACTATATGCTGAAAAATAATTTATTGTTGTACAATAAAAAATTATCTTCGTAGTATGCCTTAAAACATCCACTTTTGTTTCTCACAAAATCTTCAAATCATCAATGTCTAGTTCCTGATTGTCTAGTTCCTAAAATAATCAATGCCATTTTTTATTGTCTAGTTCCTAAAATAATCAAAGACAACAATATACTTTTTTTTCATGCATAATCTGATGAATGTTAATCCACAATTGCTCAAATCCAATTAGAGTGAAGCATCCATTGCTACAAATGACAAACACTTAGGGTATCAAGCACAAATGCTCTCACCATCACCGTTACTTGAGAAGGAGAAGAATATCACACGGCGAAATGTGAAGAAGAAAAACTATAGTGTTGTTTAATTTTTTTTTCCATCAAATGTCCTGAGTTCCAACGTAAAATTGTTTACTTTCCTTACAAAAGTACCACTGTTTTTTTTTGTCATATATGTGTATGTCAAATGCTTAAGACATAATTGACCCATTTTTCAGTGACTTTTTTTCACTATTAACAATTAGAAGTTACAATGGAAATTCAAAGAATCTTTGTTTCTTTTTCTTGAAATAAAATGAAATAGAACGCGCCAATTATTGACGGGAACAACAATTTAGAGACATGTTTTGTATGAGTTTTATCTATTTCAATAGAGTTGATTTGAATATATTAATGAGCATCATATGATTCATATCCATTGCAGGAAGAATTCTAATAGAGAGTCTGCAAGAAGGTCCAGAAGAAGAAAACAAGCCCATTTGGCTGACTTGGAGTGGCAAGTAATTTATCAAACAACACTCTTCTCACGTTTTCACTTTTTCTTCTTCTTCTTCCTATTTTCTTATCACGCCATTCATAATATTTTTACACTCATTATCTTCATTTTTTTATCTCTTTCTTATTAGGGTGTATTCAACCTAAAGAGAAATGCTAAATAATGCTATTACCCTATATTCTAAACGAATTTTATTTTATAAAATTTTGTAAATATTGTTTCTTATTTAATATCTTTTATTTATGAGTTTATAAGTTTTAATAAATTGATTAATAATAATAAAAAATGTTAAAGAAATGTATTAGAAAAAAAAAAAAGCTACTAGTACTCCTTAACCTAAAAAGATGTAAAACATTGTTTTTTTCCTTTATCTAAATTTCGTACTTCTCTTTTTCAGGTAGAAGGGAGTGGCCTAGGCATAGTCCTTGCCCTTCTTTCTAAAAGAAATCCTCAAAAAAGCTTGCATGCATAGACTCTAGTTTCTTACAATATTATATATAAAATATCAAATATATCTTATAATTTATTATAATTGGGTATATTATAGTGGTATATTATGAAATTTGGAATTTTGTTTTGTCAGGTTGAACGGCTGAGGCAGGAAAATTCACACTTATTCAACCAGCTTAACGATGCAAGCCAACAATTCCGTGATGCTGATACCAATAATCGAGTGCTAAAATCAGATGTTGAAGCTTTAAGAGCTAAGGTACGCATAATCATAACTCCTTCAGTTTTCTTTCAGTAATTGCACAATTCTCATTTACTTTTAAAACATTATGCATTTTTCACTCCATTTAGGTAAAGTTAGCTGAGGAAATGGTGAGAAGGGGTACAATCACCCCTTTCAACAACCAGATTCTTCCAAGCCAGACTCAATTAAGCACCGTTTCAGTTCTCAACACCAATAATAATAATCTTCGTCGCATGGCACATGTCTCACCAACCATCACTGTGCATGGGAATGATGGTGCTTCATATGGTGGTGGAATCAGTGTTAGTGGAGAAACCTCATCACCCCTTCTGCTTGGAAACTTGGATATAGCTTCCAGTGATTTCAATAGTGATAATGGTGTGAGCTCTATAACTAGCATGTGGGCTTAATCAATGCACCACACATTGTAGTGGTGTCAGTTAGATCCAACTTTATGTGTGCCTTGGATAATTTAGATTAATTTGTAGGTTAAATTGTGGAAACACTCACTAAAGAAACCCTCTAGACTAGCATGTTGTGTGTTAAATGTTTTCTTCCTTTTTTTTTTCTTTTGTTTGTTATTACATTTAGTTAACAAAAATGAAGAAAATGAAGTGGGTTGTATCATTCGTAACTGTTTTTTACTTTGATATAATATCATTTGTATTAATTATCGAATGAGTAAAAGAAAAAGTAACAAATAGATCAAATTTAAAAATAATTGAATATTATTACGTAAACAAGATTATTCATTTAGCACATCTAAAAAGGGGGACAAATATCAAGTCCCGTTTTAGGGTTTAGGGATAGGTTTGAGTGGTAAATTTTGTTGGAAGCAAATTTTATCCAACTCATATCCTGGGTAAGCTTGTCAAGGGAACAAAAAGATGTTCAGACGTGGGGTGTGAAGATTCGGGGTCCTTCTCTGTCATTTCAGCATACGATTCCTTAACTAAGCAGGTCAGAAGTCCGCATCAGGAAGTGTTTGAGTCTCTGTGAAAAATCAAAGCTTTTCCTAATGTCATAACCACAACGTGGAGAGTCCTCCTAGGTAGACTCCCAACTAGAATGTGCTTGAGGAGGAGAGGGGTGATGCTAAACACAATCTTATGTGCTTTATGCCAAACGAAAGAGGAATCATGTCATCATATCTTCTTAGAATGTCCTTTTGCTCAGAATGTGTGGACGTTGTGCTTTAAATGGGTAGGTATTTTGTTTGTTCAGCACAATGTTTTATTGATGCACTTTGAAAACTCTTGCTTGCCTCAAGCGAGTAGTAAACAAAATCTTTTGTGGAAGGGAGTATGGGCGTTTATTGTGAGGTGTATTTGGGAGCATAGAAATTCTATTGTGTTTAAACAAGGTGTTGTTGATGTGGAAGAGACTTTCCTAATGGCTCAACTCAAGTCATGGCAATGGTTAAAGCACATGGGTCACCATTTCAACTACACTCTTGCTGATTGGGTTCTAAATCCACTAATTTGTATTAGAAGTTTCAAGTAATTGGATGTTGATTGTGTACATATAAATACTTGCAACAAGGAAAGGTCTGTTGGTGTACTGGAAGCAAGTAAAGGAGCAATGAACAAATCTATCGGGTCACCCATGGGTTCTGGTTTTTGTTCCTAAGTAGGGTCTAATGCAGTACCAGCAAAAGTTTTTTGTCTTAAAGGTGCTGAGGGAGCTAACTGAATGGAAGCACTGGAAGTTTTCTATAAGCAGGGGTAATCCTGATGAGCGGTCAGATGTGTTGCAGAAACAAAGGTAGAGGTAGAGGTGCTACTAGCAAAATCAGTTGTGAGGTTCTGCAAAAACAATTGAATGAATGCATTAAATATGTGATTAAGGTGGACTTTAGGTGTTGCTTTTTCCAAGCTGTGAAATGTTTTGGTTTGGAATTGGTGAGCAGAATCTAAGCAGTGTACAGGTTAAATCAGGGGCTGATTTGGTGTTGGAAGGAAATCTGTTGTTGGGTCTAGAGTGAGTGCAGGGTGCTGGTGTGACACATGAGTAGTTGTTGTAAGCAATGGATGGTGTTGTGGTGATGTGAATGATAATGTTTTGTTTAAGACTTGTATGGAAACCAGTAGTAGCAGCAAGATAGCAAGGAAGGTTGGGAAGCATAATGGAATGCTAGTTTGTGGAAGATAGGTGTATGTGTGTGTTTGCAGTCTTAACTATTCCTGCAGCTTGGGTGCTTAATTGTTACACTTTTTGAAGTCAAGGCTTTGGGGTTTTTGTTGTCTAGCAGTTGAAGTTATGGTAGCTTTGTTTGGCCTAGTCTATAGGTGGATGAAAGATGGATTTTAAGCTTGCCATCCATCTTATGAACAAAAGATTTTGTTCTTTTCACCTTCTGATGTAAGCTGAATGATCTTGCAGGTTCGATGCTGCAGTTTTGCTGCTTGTAAGGGCAAGGTAGAGAGCTTAAGGCTTGAGTTTTACCATAACACACAATGCTGACTCTAGTAAGGGATTGACTCAGAAGATTTGTGGTTTTAGTGGTCGTGATCAAGGGTATCTCCAAACTAGTTTGTGATATTGACTTGCTGATCTATGCAGCAAAGTTTAAGGTGCTAGCAAATTTGGAGTGAGTTTGTGTCTAATACATAGTAATTCTGATGGGCTAGGTGCTTAATTTGCTATGGTAAAGGTCTGGATGGTGCTGGAATGATGTTGTAGTATGCTGTTTGGCAAGTTAATTGCTGCATAATATGTTATTTGGTTTGGTTGTTGCCACAATCAATTTTAAGCTTTTTTGTGATGTTGGTGCATCCTTTGGATGTTGTTCCTAGTGGCTCTAATTACATGCTTTGCTCCTCCTTCAGGTTTGTACTGCAGAATGGGTGTAGGTGTTTTCTAAGTGTTGATGTAGATTTGTGTAACCAGTTTTGGGTTTGTAATGATGTAGATTAAGCCATATAATGGTTGTTTTACAAGGAGGAGTAACCTTGTGGTTTTTGTATACGGGTTGGGATACCCCTGAAGTATCCCTCTTAATTTAATTTATTCATTGCTGATAAAAAAAATCAAGTCTGGTTTTCTTCATGAATAAATATCATAAACTTTTTAATTTTATTTTAATTGATTCTTCATTCTTATCTAATTAAAAAATAAACTATTTTTTGTGAGAATAAATTTGTAAAATTCATATTAACTTCAAAACAAATACGATTATGAGCTTTTTTTTATTAGAAGAGAGCGTTTCGACTATGAGGATGACTTTACCTCATAGCCGCCTTCTTACAAGAAGCGCTTTGTTATAAGAAGGCGACTTTACCCCATAGTCGTCCTCTCAGATTCTTTTTATTACCATAATTCATAGCGTGTTCTGGCGTTTCGTTTTCCTCTTCTTCTTTGTGCTTCTTATTTGTTTTCCTCGAGTCATTGTCTTCTTCGTGTCATTGGGTAAGTTGCTTTCGAGCTCTCTACTTCTTCTTCACAATTGCTTTTTGTTATTTTTTGTTTATCTTATTTATTTATTTTCTGTCATTGTTGTGAAGGTCACCATTCCTACTATTTCATTGCCTTCAACGTTGTTCTTTGGATTTTCGTTGTACCTCCATTTGCTCGGTTGCTGTTGTCGATGTCGCCGCCGTTTTTGCCGTTCGTCACCACCACCGTTGACTTTACGCACAAGGTTGGTGGTATTTTAAATATTTTTAAATATTTTTTTAGTGTTATTAATTTGTTTATAATTTATTTATTATAATTTGTATTTTTTTAAAATTTAAATTTATATTATTTTTGTTTTTAGGTTAGAATAAAATTATTAGATTGTAGATAGATTTTTATTATTTAATATTTATAGTTAATTTAATAATTATTAATTTTTATATTTAGTATTTATTATAGTTTGTATTTATTATTAATTTATATTACGTTAGTTGTTAGGTTATAATAGAATTATCGTGTTGGAATTGAGTTCGAGGGTGTTCGACTCTCGACAATTGATACGTGTTAGTATTGATGGCGAGGGTGTTCGACCCTCGGCAATTGATACGTTTTGGTATTGAGTTCGAGGGTGTTCGACCCTCGGCAATTGATATGTGCTGGTATTGAGTCTGAAGGTGTTCGACCCTCGACAAACGTAAGATTTCACACTCATTAGTAAACACCTGAATGACTATTACAAAATATAATGGATCGAAATTGGATTAATTTTGTTCCCATAAGTGATGGGTACGAAAGTGAAGTAGAAGAATTTATTGCGTAACGTAACGCCAATACTAGTGGCCATGCTGGAGCAAATATTAGGTGTTCGTGCGTTAACTGTTTGAATGGAAGGAGACTGGATGTTAAGAAAATCAGGGAGCACCTTCTATGTGATGGGTTTCTTCGATCTTATACAACTTGGACATGGCATGTTAAATTATTAAATTTACAACGTGTTTTCATAACTGAAGAATATGTGGGGTTCACCATGGATGATGCAGTACATGGTGAAGTACATGATGATCGATTAGAGGACATGATTCGTGATGTGAGAGCTGTCTTTTGCAGAAGCGCATGAATATGGAAGTATGTCAAGTAATGCAGAGACTCCATTGTATTCTGGATCAACTAACTTCACACGCTTATCGGTAGAGTTAAGATTGATGAATTTGAAAGCAATAATTGGATGGACTGATAAAAGCTTCACGGAATTGCTTCAGTTGTTGAAGGATATGCTTCCAAAGGGAAATACTCTACCTAATCGTAATTATGAGGCCAAAAAGATTCTTTGTCCGATGGGTATGGAGTATAAAAAGATACATGCATGTCCTAATGATTGTATATTATACAAAAAATATTTTGAATTGTTGAAAAGTTGTCTGAGGTGTGGTTATCACGTTTTAAGTTGAAACAAAAAGATGATGATATTATTGAAGAGATAGAAAAGCATGAACCCCCAATGAAGGTTATGTGGTATCTTCCCATCATTCCAAGGATGAATTGTTTGTTTGCAAACCCAAATAATGTTAATAATCTTAGATTGCATGTAGATGAGAGGAAATGTGATGGCATGTACCAACATCTGGTTGATTCTATTTAATGGAAGAAATTTGGTGACAAGTTTCTAGAGTTTGGTAAAGAATCAAGAAATATCTGACTTGGTTTAGCTATAGATGGAATGATTGGTAATATGAGTACGAATCACAATTCATGGCTTGTTTTACTAGTTATTTACAACTTACCTCCTGGATTGTGCATGAAGCAAAAATACATGATGTTGTCTATGATGATATTAGGTCCAAAACAGTAAGGAAATGACAAATTTTTATCTAAGTCCCCTAATTGAAGATTTGAAGTTAATGTGGGATCAAAGTGTTGAAGTATTTGACGAATTTACTAATGAAACTATCAAGATGAATGCCATGTTATTTTGCACCATCAATGACTTTTTGACATATGGTAACTTATGAAGATATAATGTTAAGGATCATAAAGGATGTCCAATATGTGAAGAAGACACCACTTCTCCACAATTGAAACATGGAAGGAAGACAATATATCTTCGGCATCGGAGGTTTCTTAAAATTCATCATCCTTACCAGAGGTTGAAAAAAGCCTTTAATGGACATCAAGAAACTGGCAGTCCACCAACTCCATTAACTAGTGTTGAGGTTTATGAAAAGATAAATAACATAGACCACACCTTCGGTAAGTCGAAATGGAATTCATCTGTGACAAACATATGGAAGAAAAAATCAATCTTCTTTAATCTTCCGTACTGGTCGAGGTTAGAAGTCAAATATTGTATAGATGTAATGCATGTTGAAAAGAATGTGTGTGATAGCTTAATTGGTACACTTTTAACATTAATGGGAAGACGAATGATGGTCTAAATGCTTGTTTAGATTTTATTGAGATGACCTCAGCCTGTTACACCATGTCAAAAGATGAAAAAAAAAGTTTTTGTCAATGTCTAAAGGGTGTGAAAGTGCCACAAGAACATTCCTTAAATGTGAAGAGCCTAGTGTCAATTCAAGATTTGAAGTTAATTGAGTTGAAGTCTCATGATTGTCACATCTTGGCGCAACAGTTGTTGTCAATAGCTATCCGTGGGATCTTACCAAAAAATGTTAGACATGCCATAACCCGTTTATGTTTATTCTTCTTTTCCATATGTTCTAAATTCATTGATCTATTAAAATTAAATGAACTTGAAGATGAAATTGTTGTTATCTTGTGTGAATTGGAGATGTTTTTTCCTCCATCTTTTTTTTACATCATGGTTCATCTAATTGTGCATCTGGTAAAAGAGCTTAGATTGTGTGGACCAGTGTACTTAAGATGGATGTATCCTGTTAAGTGGTATATGAAAATTTTGAAAGGGTATGTGAAAATCATTATCGTCCAGAAGCTTCAATGATTGAAAGGTACATAGCTAAAAAAAGTATTGAATTTGTTAGAATATATGACCTTAAACGAGAGAGGGGGTGAATTGTTTGAGAGGGATTTTCGCAAACTTTGAAGGTATAATGAAAATCAATGCTGAATTACATAGAAAAGAATCAAGGAAACAAATACCCAAAACTGTTTTAAGATGTTATCAGAAAAACAATCGGTTGTTTTGTCGAAACAATCGGTTGTTTTTATCAGCAGTTAATAAAAACAACTTAAAACAGATATATGTGAGATGAGAGAAAGAGAGAATCACACAAACATATTTATACTGACCCACTCTTACACCAAGAGCTACATCCAGTCCCCAGAAACCACTGGGTAATCCACTATGCAATCAAAGCCAGATTGCACACATCACACACCAAAGTAGTGACCTTGAACCCCTCAAGAAACACACTACCTTTGGCAAACCACACCAAGAATGTTGATCTTGAACACCTCAAGAACACACAACAACTTCTTGGCAACACAACTACAGAAATACAGTAATCAAGGAAGAAGGGAATAGAATACACCTGGGTATTACAAAACTTAAAGTTCAGAATTACAACCCAATCTCATTCCACGCACTTAAGAAAGACCCAAAGCTCTTTCAAATCTTGGAAAAACTATTTTGATAAACTTTTTCTCTTACTTCAAGATTAGGAGCGTAAAACCACCTTTATATAGACCCACCAAGTGGTCAAAAGAATTTAATAAAGGAGCCAAGTTAGTTAGGATCATTTAAAACATATTAAAACCGCTT
>Ga0123342_1002451_pt1 | contig 30787 bp, 28 predicted proteins | sample Turbeawhitnodule_FD_89960 | JGI IMG/M metagenome (GOLD analysis project Ga0123342, IMG submission 89960) | Root nodule microbial communities of legume samples collected from Mexico - Turtle bean Mexico white nodule | ecosystem: Host-associated > Plants > Roots > Nodule | place: Mexico: Nepantla... | reverse complement strand
GCATGGGAATAGATCAGGCCCCTTAAGAACAGTCCGAAGCAAGCTGTCCTTACATAGATTTACAGGAAGTCGGAGTGAGCATGGAGGACCTTCTTCCAAGCGTAATTGGAATGATGGTTACTGAGGGATTTTCCAGTGTTTTTTAAATCTACAGTTTCTAAAGGGATCAGAACTAATGATTCAGTGACTGATTTAGCTTAGGCATCTCAAATTTCTTATCTTATTATCTGTGAGTTATATTTCTTTTACTTGTGTAGGAACTCTGATTTTATTTAACATTTATAATTTATCAGTTTGGCACCTTCATTTCATCTCTGCACCTCTAATCATCCTCAATTCAGTTTCTTCTAGGATATATAAGACAATATATTATTAATCTCACTAATTATAAGGTTGAATAATTAAGAAAATGTTGAAGTTAATTTTTAAATATTTTTTATATAATTTTTAATTTCTATGTAAATTATCTTATGAAACAATTCTTTTATCCTTTAATTTTTTTAAAAATATTTATAGAGGAACTTATTTTCTAAATTGTCTTAGTTTCTTAAAATTTCTTGGTATCTTGTCTTTTACTCTTTTTTTTTTTGTCTTTTTGTATAAGAATCTTATTAGGGAACTCTCTTTTTAGTTTAGAGTGTCAACGCTATCTTTTACACAAACAAATAACCTAAAAATATTAATATAATTTTTTATGTTAATTCTTATACAATTAAATTAGAGTAATTATCTTTTAAAGTTAAAATATTTTTTCAATTCTTGTTCTAAATATAAATTACTCATATTTTTTTAGTTTAATTAGAATAATTATCTATGTAGTATATGTTATAAAAAGTTTTAATTATAATAATTAACGTTTAAAAATATTATAGCAATATATAAAAATTTACGTCTATAATAGAAGGTTCTAATTATAGTAGTTAACGTTTCTAAATATTATAACAATAATTTTTTCTTCTTCTCGAAAATGGTTAATATTAACATTGATACGGGGATAATTATAATTATTTTATATGTTGAATTACTTAAATCAACATTTATCTTAGCTTATCAATATTTATGTCTTCTCTTTGTTAATTATTAAAATATTTACTATGTCGTTATTCTTGTTAAATAATCAGTAAAAGATGATTTCAATTGGAATTCATTAAGAAAGCTGAATGTATATGAAGAATATTTTTAACAAAATCATTTTATTTTTACATTAATATAAAAAGTTTGAGGTAACAATGAGGGTCAAATATTTTAAGCGAAAGTGATGGTGACTTTGTTCATTAAAATAGCTTTCAGTATTTGAGATTCAGTTAACAGTGCCTCCCAAACAAAACCATGTCCTGTGACTGCAAAAACACCGTTATCTGTGTCTACCCTTTCATTTTTGAAGCTGAAAAATGGAATCTTGGTTTGTTTGTAACTGTGTGTTCATTTTTTAGTGGAAATGTTCATTGTTGACCATGTATTAACCTTTTACTACTCGTAGAGTTTCGACCATATGTTCACTCAATAGTAAAGAATGTAATGAATAGAAGAGTATGTTTGATTTATCGTTTGTTGTTAGAAATTGTTTGCATTGAATTTGCTATCATTGCTATAGCAGCCACTCTCTGATCCGAAAACTCCTTGCAGTTGCTTTTTTCATCTATTCACACAATCAGCATCTCAAAATCATTGGATGAAAGGTCAGAAGACTAATATTTTAGCTCACAAAAAGAACTTAGCTTTTGCAATATCAGCTGTGCGGTTTCATCCAATAGTTAAATATGCTGACTACACCAATCTGATTCCTTCTATAATCTGTTGCACCAATGATGGAGATCAAGTAGAAGAGGATTTTACTAATGGTCATCCACCCAAACATTTAAAGTTCTTCTTTCTAGTCTTCTCAAAGAAGAATTAAATAAAGAGAGGACCAAGGCCAAAGCCAACAAGAAGACTACAAGCATTCAAAAATGAGCTCCAATTAATATTTCTCTTTGTAATTTCTTTTGTATAAATTTGTAAATAATATAAAATAGCTTTAGGATGTACTAAAGAGGAAAACCTAAAAGACACCTCCATTGTATAGCACTTTAGGCGCTAGTTTTAGGAAGGAACTAGAAAGGTGTCTCTTCATACTCCTTTAGACGCTAGAATATTTTAGAAGGAGTTAGAAGGTGACCTTTCAAAGCTTCTCTTGTAAGCTTCTCTTGCGGTCTTCCTCATTATAAAAGGGAGACTTAGGTCTTTGAAATAATAAGATTGATTTTTTAGAGTAAAGAACCTCTACCAAATTGGTGAGTGATCGAGAGATACTTGTGTCTTATTCTCTTTTAGTCTTATCTTGAGTGAATTCTTGGGCTCTAAGTGACGGCAACAACACTCATCTTGAAGCCAACCATCCTTCAAGTGGCGTGCACAATTCCAAGAGCTCCAACTACATAAGTTTCCTTGTCCTTTTCATCTTCTTCTTCCATCTCCATTCCAAAACAAACTCTGAAACATGTCTTTGTTGTTTCTTGTTGATTCAATCGGTAGAACTTGTTTAGTTAGTGTTTATATTCGGTAGTTTGTCTTAGTTTGCTGTTCTTATGGTTTTAATTGTGGTTCTTAACGTTTCTTTACAATCTTATCCTTGTGAAAGTTCAGACAACCATATAGAATGTCAAAGCAATTTGGTGATTTCAGTGTTATTTCTCCCAACAAGAGAGCATGGAAAGTCAAAAATATTTCAGTTTCAGCAGTCTCAGTCCTTGTCACACTCGTGAAGATAGCTTGTAATGAATAAAAAAAACAATGGCTTCATGAGGCCCAATAACTAATTGAATTCTGATAGAACAATTTCATACAAAATTACCGTTTTAATGTATCATATAATTTTGTCAATGTACTTTGTATGCTCATACAAATCAGAGTCACTTGGCTCACACACAATAAGTGTGTTCTGACATTGAGTCCAGAGTGTTATAGCCCCAATTGGTGTTTCCATGACCTGAGAACAATGGCTGAGATTAGAGATGCCCCTTTCGCTAATAAAGCATAGTAATGCAAAATGAATGAAATGTATTAAGATGCAGGTTCAAGGAAACAAAGCAACAACACAGGCTTTGAAGAGAAGGGTCGAGAATAGAAGCATTTACTTGTGCCTGAAACTGTGGATAGAGGGAGTTTGATTAGGAGAGTGACACAATTTTTTAGTGCCTGCAATTCAGCTTCTTTCTCTTGGAGTTCAGCTTCTACTAGTTGATCCCTGTCCAGAACCTGCGAATCTAAGTCTTCTGTAAGAGCACTACTTTCACATTCACCACTAATAATATTGCCAACGTAATCCAAAACTTAGTGAACTTCTGGTGATTTTTTTATAGTGATTTCGGATTTCTTATTATTGCCCATAACCCTACTTTCTTTAACAGCTCTATTGGATATAAGAAAGGAAATGACATGGCCAACCCAGTGCGTAGCTCTAGGTAAAGCTACTTCCTGAGAGTTCAATTTTATAGAGTTGGTAAGATATTAGATGTTAGGATTGGTAAGATATTAGATATGTTAGGATACCTTTTTTTGTGTTTTGACTAACTAAGAACCTATTATTATTATTATTATTATTATTATTATTATTATTATTATTATTATTATTATTATTATTATTATTATTATTGTTCTTGTTCTTGTTCTTGTTACTAGTAGTACCTACCACCGGTGGTAAAGTATCACTGGTAGTAACACTGGTAGTACCAGTGATCATATTTCTATCATTGGTAGTACCATTGATATTATTATTATTATTATTGTTGATTTGTTACTGGTAGTATCGTCGGTAGTACCACTGGTAGTACCTCGGTGGTATCACCAGTAGTAAAGTACCACTGGTAGTACCGGTTGTAGTAACACTAGTAGTAATACTGGTAGTACCGGTTGTAGTAACACTCTAGTGGTAGTAACATTGGTATTATTATTTTTTTTATTTTTTTTATTGTTATTATTATTATTATAAATATTATTATTGTTGTTACTGGTAGTACCAGTGGTAGTAAAGTAACACTGGTAGTACCAGTGATAGTAATACTAGTATTACCAAATGTAGTAACACTGGTAGTACCATATGTACTAGCATTGGTAGTACCATTGGTATTATTATTATTATTAATTATTATTATTATTGTTGTTCCTGATAGTTGTTGTTGTTTTGATATTTACAAAATTACAAAATAACTAAAATACTACTAATAACTATTTTAATATAAAAATAAAATTAAATATATAAAAAAATAGTTATTTAAATTTTTTGAAAAATATAAAAATTTAATTTTTTAAAAAAAAGGAAATGATGCAATACCTATAATAATAAAATAAAATCAAATATTACATAGAACGTCCATCTGGTTGAGGAGTCTTGTTGTGGTGTTAACTCCGCTGAGAAGTCGGCTAGACATTGGGATTTAATTGCTCCCCTCGGCTCGTACCGAATGTCGAACTCTGACACCTCGACCGACCACCCTATCATCTAACCTGTAAGATCCGGTTTAGACAAAATCTTATATATGGGGTAGTCGATTCTTACCGTTATGGGGTAGTTGCTGCACTTCTTTTAGGTTTTGCGGGCTCCTCATCTCGGTTATCGCCCAACACTTGTCGGGATTGTCCTCAATCCCTCGGTGGGTCAACATGAAACCCAGGAACTTGCTGCCTTCGACCACGAACGCGCACTTTTCAGTGTTGAGCCGCATGTTCACCTTCCTCAAGGCATCGAAGACCTCTTGTAGGTCTTTGATATGTTGGTCGCATGAGTCGGACTTCACGACTATGTCGTCCACGTAAACCTCCACATTTCTGCCAATCATCTCCTTGAAGACCTTGTCCATTAGTCCCTGGTAGGTCGCTCCTACATTCTTCAGTCCGAATGGCATTACTTCATGGAAGTAATTTGCACCGTCGGTCGTGAAAGCCGTCTTCTCTTTGTCCTTCGGATGCATGCTTATTTGGTTGTAGCCAGAGTATGCATCGAAAAAGCTTAGGACTTTGTGGTCAATCGCTCCGTCGACGAGCCGATCTATACATGGCAGCGGACTTGCCGTTCGGTTTGGTGACCATGACGACGTTGGCCAACCACGTGGTGTATCGGGCTTCTCGTATGAAGTTGGTTGCTAGGAGCTTATCTGTCTCCTCCCAGTCTTTTCTCTTCTCCATGATTCCTTTTCTCCTGGCCGATCGGGCGTGCCTCCTTGTAGACTCATAGTCGGTGAGTAATGACGTCGGAATTTACTCTCGGTAGGTCAGCGAATGTCCAGACGAAAAGATTAACATTCTTCTTCAGGGTTTGGTGGATGACCTCAGTATCGGCGACTACCATTGCCGTGCCGATGCTTGTGTAATGTTCTTCGTCCAGCAAGGGGGTGTGACGCAACTCATCCTTAGCCTCTAGTCGTGGCTCGACTTCTCGGGGGTCGATGTAGACCAAAGCGACCGCGTGATCTACCGGTCGAGCTCGTGGGGACCTTGGCCTTCGAGGAGTCTTACGTCGTGGGGACCAGCTGCCTCGCACCTCCTGTTGGGTGGGTTCCACCCTCAGGCTCTCCGCATAGCACTCTCTGGATAGCTTCTGGTCTACATCGTCAGGATATCTCCCGACGGCAACGAGTACTTCATTGCAAGGTGGGGGGTGGACACAATCGCTCCCAGCCTGTTCAGAGACGATCGGTCGAGAAGAATGTTGTAGGAGGTATTGGCATCGATGACCAAGTACCTTATCTTTATTGTTTTATTGGCTTTCTCCGTGCCGAAGGTGGTATACATCTCGATATACCCTTTCGTGCCCACCCGTTCTCCTACAAAACCGACCACATGGTCTTTGTATGGCATCATCTCTTCTACTGGAATCCTCATCGTTTTGAAGGTCTTCCAGTAGAGGATGTCGACCGAACTCCCTTGGTCGACAAGAGTCTTCATGATGGTGAACTTGTCTATGTCGACCGATATCATCATCGGGTCGTCTTGAGAAGGGTCGATGACCTTGAACTCTTCGTCCGTGAACGTGATCGGGAGCATCCTCGGTCGGATGGAAACGGAATTCAGCTAGTGCATCACCCGCAATTGCTTCCTTCTGGCACTATTTGAGCTGCCCCCACCAACGAATTCACCGACAATCGTGTTTATCACCTCACGACTGTCGCGTCTTTCGCTTCTTGGAGGGTTGTCCTTCGTCGATCAATGCTCACGTCATTGGTCGTCACTGCCTCCTCCTAGCGGGGTGCGATCCCTCTTCCTTGAGGACTCTTCCCTGCACGGGGAACGCCTCGTTCCTCAACCGCTTCGCACGAAATGGCGGAGATGCCCGTCCTGAATGAGCTTCTCAATTTTGTCTTTCAAGGCCTGACATTCCTCGGTTGTGTGATCGGTATTATGATGATACTGACACCTCTTACTGTGGTTGGCGTTGTCAAGGCTGAGGGCCCTCCTTGGCGGCGAGATTAACTTTGCACTTAGGGCCTTTTGCAAAATCTTCCCTCTGTCGGCGTTCAGCGCCGTGTAATGCGAGAACCGGGGTCCTCGGTTGTCTTTCCTCGGGTCACTATGCTCATATCCAAACTTCCCTTGATGGTCCTTGTCGTCTTTCTTCTCTTCGCTGGGCTCTGCCTGGGCCTAGTTTTTGAACTCTCGCAACTCTTCCAATTGCATGAATTTGGCCGCTCGGCACCTAACTTCGTCTATGCTCGTGGCTGGCTGAATGCAAAGATTGTCCGCAAAGGAACCCGAACGGAGGGTCGTCAGCATGTGGTGCATGACAACGTCCGGGCTGAGGTTTCAAATGCTCATTGTCACCTTATCGAACCAGTCAATGAGCTTCCTCAATGATTCCCCCTTCTCCTGGCGGATGCCAACCATGGCGATGGAGGTTATGTGATGTGGCCGACTAGTTGCGAACTGGGTGTCAAACTTGGCCACCAGTGTCTCGAAACAGTTGACGAAATTGGGTGGGAGCTTTGTGAACCAGCTAAGGGCTCCTCCTTTCAGCGAGGTCGGGAACACTCGGCAAAGGACCGCATCGTCTACAGTATACAGATTCATATGCGTAGTATATGCGTCCATGTGTTCGTCAGGGTCGGTCGTCCCATCATATCAGTCCTTGTTGAACCCCTTCCACTTTTCTGGCAACGGAGTACTCATGATGGCGTCAGTGAACGAGTGTCGGCGACTAGTGCCCATAGTGACGGTAGTGTTTAACGACTTGTTGGGGTGTGATTCATCACCCATCTCTGTCTGAGCCTTTTCTTTTGACTCCTCAGTGGCCTTCGGGTCGACAACGGTGGCGGAGGACCCTCCAACCATGTTAGTCGGCCCTGCAGACAGACTGCCTTCGATGTGCCTTTTCATCTCTGCATTCTCCTTTCAGAGATTCTTGAGTTCCTCCTCGTTTTGCTCGTGCTTCCTCTTCATTTCAGCCATTTCCTTCCGCAAAGCAATCAGTATTGCCGCTTGTTCAACCTCAATCATCCTGTCACTTGTCATACTTCTCGTCAACACCATCCACTAGCTTCCTTCGCAACTATTCTCTCGATCCCACAGTGGGCGCCAATTGTTCTCGCACGGTAATAGGACCTAGAGAACGATTGCCTCCTGCTTTGGTCGGTCGATTGTCACAACCTTCCTCCTGCACTTCAAGTCTCTCTCCCTCGCTCTGCCGCTCGGTCGTCCGGTAGCACTGGTTCGGATGGTATCTGCAAAAGGTACTCCGACGATCAAGTCAACAAAACACTCGGCGCTCGGTGGTAAACACTGTAGATAATGACGTATCTGATTCATGGATTCTGTGCTATTTATATTACCTAAGTGAACCTTAGTTAATGGGTCGGATTAACGATTTGGATCGTGCTTAGGATTGTGTTAAGTAACCCTTATTTAGTGATTAACTTTGCTGACATGAGTAATCTGTGGGACATCGACCGTCCGTCTCTCGGGTATGGACTACGACAGCCAAAGGCTTACCATACTCGAAGGGTCTCTCGGGTGGCTGCGCGTAGTACCCTCGGCCTGCGAGGTCGTTCGGCCACTACCAGTACAATTACTTTTTTTCAAAGAAATTGTGCAGGGTTTTTTTTATAAGCTGTTAGAAACCAAAAATATATTTGATTCTAATTAAATTTAGAATTTCTTAACAGGTATAATGTGTGGATTTTAATCTAGTTTAGCTATTATTGTTTGGTTAAGCATTGGTTTCTTGTCAGAATAATTATGTTTTAAGGATTTAAGGGAGCCTTCACATCTGAACAGTGTGATTTTTCTAAAAATACTTATTAAAACCGGTAAATATTAAAAAGAAAATAGTCGTGCTTAGCACGATTTTAAAATGAAAAGAGGTTTGAAATACAAGTTTTTAGTTATTTTAATTGCCAAGTTCACGATTTATTTTTTGCATAATTTGATTTGAAAAAGAATTTTATAAAAAAAGTTGTATTTTTTAAAATAAAAAATAAATGATAAATGTAATATTAAAGCGTCCTTATAAAACTTATATACAGAAATAATAAAATGTTTATACTACCTTAATTAAACAGGTAGGTAATATTACTCATATTACTCAAAAATAGTTCACCGATTTGAATAAAAAAATTTAAAATTACTCATTTTGTGGATTAAAAAAAAATCCTATTTCTGTAATATTGGTATGTGTATTACGTGAAAATCAGAACTAAGAAAATCGGTTCTATAGTAACACGAGAAAATCAAGAAACTGACTCATGATTTTGTTACGTCAAATTACGTACCAATAAATGTGATGCATATTTATCTATCACAAAAAATCTGTAGCCATTATCTGTTAAGAGCCATAAGAGTCTGAGAAATAATTTGAAACAACAGTTCAACAAATAAACATTTAGGTGAGCGAAAAAAAACAAGAACACATTTGTGGTGAAGAAGAGTAATTAATGGAAGCAGTATGGTGTCAGATAAAAGTATCAATTTAAGCAGTTGTTGAAGTCTCAAATTGTGAGCTCATAACCCTACTTAATTCATTTTCATTACCAAGAAAAGACCATATTTTCTTCATTTGGAAAATGATTTAGAGTTAAGACACAAAATAACTCTCTTGTCATGTCATAAAAACTGAACTTTCTTCACTCAAACGGTGTCCTTTCAAAGATGGAGTTCCTCTGGACCTTTCTTCCTCGGAAACCTTGACCATCTTCTTCATTGACCTGAAAGTTTCACAGAATGGTGAAGTACTAAGTAGTCTTTAAGTTGCATGTGAAGTGAACTGCATCTACATTACTCTAGAAAAGTTAACACATATCAAGGACAGTGTCAGCAATTGACTAGCTACAGACATTACATTTCATTGTAGTTTCGTGTTAAAGTTACCGTGTTGTCTTATTTACTTCAGTGTTATTGCCACTTTAGTTCCTCTTTGTCAAATTTCTTCTTGTCTCGTGGTAAAGTTTTAATGCATTCTCCATATTTTGAGAACACCATGTTAATCAACATCTTACACTGATCATAATTTATTGAGAATGTACAAAAATTTCTAATAAACGGTTCAATGTCTCAATGTCACACAAATTGGCGACCATCACATGAGGATAAGTCTTTGCTATTGAATGAATGGAGCCTACTTCTACTGTTCTGTGATATGAAGGAAAGGGACATGCAATACTATAGATGCAGTGTAGTGTCCTACCAAAGAATCTCCTCCTAATAACTAATTTTAATCAGCTAAAGTGATTTGTTTCAATTATGAGAGAACCTTTTGTTTTAAATGAAGAGGTTGCTGAGTTTTTCCAAATGGTTATGCTTTTACCTCAGCATCAGGAGGGTCCACTTGGGAATCAAGATCCACAAGTTGATCTGTCTGGATACAGCTCTCTTGATCATCTCCTTTGCACTGAGTTGGGGGAAAATTGGCCCACTGAAAATGACAAATATTTTCAAGATAAAAGCTTAAGAAAAGCACCCTTCTTTAACCAATATCCATGGTTCACCAACTTTATAAGACTACCAAATTTGCAAACTAGTTGAACTAAAAAGCAGCTTGAGAGATTAGACCTTACATTTTTTGCAGCTGTACTAAAAGCTTCTTTGTGAGCCATGTCAGGGTTCTCAGCCTTTAGCCTTTTAATCTCTTCTCTGCATTAAACTAGTACTCTCATTAGAATTCAAAGTTTGAAGTATTAATGCTATACAATTTTGTTTATTGAATCATTACTTGATGAAGCAGTTATAAGCTGATGGCGTTCGCTGTCTCTTCTCTGGAGCTGCATACAATCCATGGATAAAAAAACCAATTTATAATGAAGTATGAGTGCACAAACCTTGCTTTAAACTCAATAACTCATCTTATTATTGAAGTAACTATGTTACGTACGTTTATTCACAATATTACTCATTGGAATGACATCCTCTTCCTCACAATCAGAAAAGGTCATCAGGGATGCACTGTGGCTGTTCAAAGTCTTGTTAGCATCTTGTTCTGGACTACTTTCTTTTGGCTGGAGAAGAGTGGAGACAGTCACAAATGCTTTTTCAGTTAAAAATCCAATAAATGATGCAAATAATTAAAGATGAGTATGTGGGTCATTGGATTCACTACAACAACACCAAACAAACATAGAATTGGAAAGGTAACCTATCACCTCAAGATGACTAAGAGATGCTAAAAGGTGGAAAGGGACAAAAGAAGCTTTCATCATGTTAACAGAAAGGAGGCTTGTGCAGTGCCCACATCTTACTGTCACCACCATTGACAAACTGCTGCATGGGACACTTACCTGCATCTCAGTTGAATTGAAAAAGAAATAAAAAGTGAAATACGGAAAGTGTCATAAAACCACATGAACTCAACAAATGTATTTAGAAAATATAGCCACATGAACTCTAGAAGTGCAGTTGAAGTGAGCAAAGAGTCCATTACCATTAATATAGTGGTACAGAATCCACATTGTACGTAACATATCTGTTCAGGAAGATCAAAAAGATGGTTGAGTGTTGACATTGGTGTGTATCTGTCTGAATTTGTGAGTGTATAAGAGAGGAAGAGAAAGAAGGAGATAGAGAGATGAAGGTGTAGCTCTTCTGGCACAAGGAAGCATTTATAGTTGAAGATGGACACTCATAATCAATCATCATCTTACTTTAATGATTTGTGGAATGGGGTACTTAAGGTGGTTTTCATTGCCGGAAAGCACTCCAACATTGACGTTAAGGATGTGGAGAGTTTAATATTTTCAAGTCTTGTGTAGGGTGTCAAATTACAGCCACACCCTTCAGAAGAGGGTTTATGATAATTTTTCCTATTTGCATGAACATTATTTATCACTGACAAACTTCTCCATAGGGTTGCAGTGGCCCAAAGTTCTATGGAACTTTGCAGAATGACCAATGTAACTTGTTTGTTTCATGTGTTGTTTTCTCTTTTATTGACACTCCTACCACTCCAAGCCCTCTCTCTGTCCTAGATGAAAATGAAAGTGCAGAAAAAACTTGCGTTGTGGAAGGGAGGGGAAGTTTCCACAAAGACACGTAGAGAAGGTAATGAGTCATCTTAGGATTTGTCTTTCCTGAATGACAGCAAAAGAAATAGACCAATGAAAAAGGATCCTCCCCTCTTTCTGTGCTCTCTTGACATGTGTCTTTCCCATCTATTTTTGTTTCACTTTGACCCAAGATTCTGCATTAACCACATATTCATTTCATTCAAACTCCCTTCCATGTCACTGCACATTACTTGCTCTAACTTTCCCAGAACCAACACTCAATACTCATTCAACAAAATGAAAAACTAGTACAAACATGGTTTTTATCTGTGATGGCTCATGCAATTTCCTCACTTTTTCATGTGTTAATAAATTACAAACCAATGTAGATGATGTGGTACAAATCTCCACTAACTATTTTTAATAACCTTTGCAAATATACTACACTCCTCAAAATATCAATGCTCAAGATATTATTGAGAAAGAGATTTTGGTAAATATGAGATTGACAAAGAACTGGTTCAACATGTCTGAAAGTGGATTAGATTTTGTTTCATGAACGTCAATGCAATAACGTGTGGGAGTTTTAAATTTTAATATGAAAATTGCCCTTACAATGTTATTGCAGACAACTAACTTTGGTAATCCTATTCCTATAGGCCTAGACTTAGAATATGGGGTGACAATGACTATTTCTTTTCACCAACAACCAATTGTTTGAAAATCTTTTACATATTCTGATCCATAGCCATGTCCTACATACAAAATGAACGGAAGCTGTTTGGTAGGTAGGAATCAAGTACCGAAGAATGAAGATACACTTCTCCAATATCTGCATTATTTTTAACTCGTTTTTATAACCTGTGAAGATGTTTTTGTCTCCTTGCAATTATATATACTCTCATTTTTTAGGCTCTCTCTATACTTTATATTTTGCACTTTTCTGCTTTCAAGATTGTCTCAAAACCCTGAAAGATGATGGCCCTATTGTTTCATTTAACTCTACTTTAAAGCTCCTTAATAACTCACCAAAATGAGTTTGGTAAACCTCTTTCAGTTTCATGTAAATAGAAAGAATCCAAAGAACATAATAATTTAATGATAAATCTCATGAAAAGTTTGGGGTTCTGATTTTCTAAAAGGGCCAGCAATACTATTTTGCTGCCAAGAATGGTCCTTTTACTTGTAATTTATTTTACAAGCAAAAGCAATAACATGAGCAAGTGATTCTCAATTTTTTTCATTATATACACAATCTATAACAAGAAGAAGAAGCTTCTTTGTCCATGACATCATCTATCTGAAGATGGCAACTTCTGCTAGCACTTTGAATGAGAAAAATGAAAATTATTTAATATGTAAACCAAATAAACAAGTCCACTTAAAGCTGTCATTGCATTTGCATGCACATAAGGAAAGCCTTGGAGCCCTTGACACACGGAAACTTTTGCTTTCTAAATGAACCTGAGAAGACTACTTAAGCATAAAGCTATGCACCATTTTCATGGCAAAAATTACCACAAAGCAAGAGAGTAAATTGAGCTTTTCAGCACACACATGATCAGAAGCCGAAAAGGGTATCTCATAATTGTGGGATGTAGTAGTTCAACATCAAGAAAGGGACTAAGTGTATTTGAAGCCTTGAAATTTGAACTAAAACGGGTGAGTCAAATATCAGATCATTAAGCCTTATATGAGGTGTCACTGTTGTCAATTGAAGTTGGATCAAAGCTTCCACCTACCCTTTTCATTCACAAAGATAACATTTATTTAGTTCAATGCTTTTTTATTTACAAGAATCAAATTAATGTTCCCTTATTCTCTTTTTTTCTTTCTTTCTAGTTTATGTTCATTAGTTTGCCTTTAAGTTTGGGTGTGCTTTAGATGGATAAGATTATACATAGGAAATGCTGTAAGTGTAAACTAATACTAACTTATTCATGCCAAAAGATTCTCACAATTATTCCCTTCCCCCCAAAAAATTATGATACAGTTATTTTAGAGGGTGAAGACAAATTCAGAAGTGGCATTCCCACTCGAGGATGTAAAACATGAAATAGTAATACAAGTTAAATCATTAACATTTCTAAATTAAATTTCAATTATTAATTATAATTAAATAATTTAATATATAAAGATAATAATTATTTTAATTTGTTTTATTGGAGATATTAATTAATAAATTAAAAATTTCAAAAATATTTATATAAATATATATGTTTTTAAAATATAATATATATATATATATAACAAAATTTAAAATAAAAACTGGTGGTCTGCCACTTGTCCCTTGATGGGTGGACAAAATTTTTCGTCTGTGTTATATTCTCCATGCTTTTTTTTATGAACTTCCATATAAGACTTGATATGAAAAATTTGTTTTTTTCTTCATTTACACTTTTCTATTTTAAATTCTAAAATTTGGAATACAATTTTATATTTTAAATTCTATATTTATTGGTTTAATAATATATTATGAAATTTAAAATTTGGAATGCAAAAATATATTCTGAATTCTAAAGTTTGAAATGTGTTTTTAGGGTTCGAAAATATTATAAGAAAATCATTAAATTGATTTCTATTTTATGATTTTCTTATAATTTGGTTTCTATTTTATAATTTTTTTATAATGTATATTTCGAACTCTTAAAATACAAAAATTGTATTCCGACTTTTAGAATGTGACAAATTATATACAATTGAAAAATAAAAAAGAAAAAGAAGCCTTGCACCTTTTGTCGAAGAGTAGTTTTGGAATTAAAATATTTATGGAAATGTAATACGAAACTGTGGAGGTGAAAGAAGAAAATCTCTTTATGATGATGGACCAGTCCACTAATGGGTATGGATGACCCATTTTACTACCACTTGCCACATTTTTTTTTAAAGGTCACATATAAACTTTTAGGTAATTATAGTTTAAGTTTTTTAACTAATTATAGCTATTTATAATTTTAATTTGAAACTCATAAATTTTCTTAAAGATAAAAGTACCGAGGACAAATATACTGAGGAAAAATTTGACATATATACTTTGAATACAAAAAATATTAAAGAAAAAATATAAAAACACGAGTTGATTAAAATTTTCATACTGAGGACAAATACGTAGATACATTATTTAAATACAAAATTTAAATAGTAACGAAAACACGTACGCGATAAATGTGTTCGATATTTTTATTATGATATCATTAAATTTAATAAATTATTATCATTTTCTATATATACTTTGAATACGAAAAATGTTAAAGAAAAAATATAAATTACAAATTTTCGTAAAAGAGGAAAAAAAAAACATAACTGGATTGTGTGGAATTATATTAAAGTCAAAAATTATTTTTAGTAAATTAATAAATTATATTCACTATTTTTTTTTATTTTTTTAATGTTGGGTTGCATAGCTAACATAGTTAGGATATTCAATTTTTTATAATTAAAATTATAATAAGAATGTAAAATAAGTATATTAGAAAATCCTCATTATATATTTTTAAATATATGATATTATAGTAGATGTTATAAACTATAAAGACTAAAGTTACATAATGTATCATCAAGACAAAAAATAATGCTTTCAACAAAGAATAATGCTTTAAAATAGTTAGAGAAACTTGTGTACTAATTACTCCTATTTGAGTTAAACAAAATAAAAAGTAAATTATAAATTAACTAACATAACGTATTAAATACAATGTTCAAAAACATTAGAGAAAGACACTCATTTTCATCTTTTAAAATTAAGATTGTGAGAAATACATTTTCAAAATAGAGTGCGTTCGTAAATATTGATTACAAAATTTGAGGAATACCCGAAAACAAAAATAGTGTTCATGTGTATAAAAAAATTGAAGTTAGTTGTAGATTCAAATATTATTTTTTAAATAAATGATTAAGAGTAATATATTTTAAAAATTGTAATCCTCTTAGTTTAGTGAAGGCAAATCCACAAAAGTACCAATTTTATTTTGTTCATATCTTTTGAAAAAAAATTACATCGCAAAATTATTTCTTCAAAAATTATGTCATCTTACACCTTTTTTTTTCAGATATACACTTAAACCTCTGATTTAACACTGAATTGGCCTTTAAAATTTTTAAAAGTATTATTATATTTTTCATAGGAATGAAATGATGATAAAAAAAAATTGGAAACCATTTTGCTGATAGATTGAATCTGTTAAGAACTCTGCTCGTCTTTAATTAAAGAAATTCTTTATGTGATGAATTTTGTCTTTAATGCTTTATTTGGATGGGTTAAGCATGCAGGGCTAAGAAATTATCTGCATTGGAAAATATTAAAAAAAAAAAATACTCAAATACATGGGTTAAGAATGTTTTGCATTGTTGGGCTGATAATCTACATAACATAGTTTGATATTAAGTCTTTAACCTATTACATTTAAACTCTTAATCAGTTATCTCCTCCAACTTAATAGAATATATTTTTAGTTGTAATTGATTAGACTTGTATTTGTAGTTAATTATTAGGTTTAGCTAATTCATCGATTATATTTGAGTTATTCATCAATTACTCCCACAACATAACAAATTTATGTATGTCATTGTAATTGATTAGACATGTATTCTTAATCAATTATACTTGGAATTATGTATAGGTATTATTTGTATTAAATCAATTTTTAATTAAAATAATCCTTGTTTATATTATTCTTAATTTGATAATAAATGAAATGTTGACAAACTCAATGTCGCATAGTAGTTTTCTATAAAATGTTAAGAATTTTAATCTTGCGACATGGTATGCATTATTATTACTTACGAATATTATTTCGTTTATCTAAAAGTATTGGTGAAAAATATTTAAATGGGAATACAGCTGAAATGTAATCCCATGATCATTGAATTCTAATAATAATACTTCAGTTTCTATGCTAAATATGCCTTTTACAAGTCAACTTATGATACTATAATAACATTTTACCTACAGGCCACCAACTAAAAGTTAGAATTTTTATTTTCCATAGTCATTTGTTAAGACTAAATCTCCTCTATGTTAGGAAAGGTAGAGCAGGACGTGGAGAGATACACAGGCTGTTAGGAAAGGTAGAGCAGGACGTGGAGAGATACACAGGCTGTACATACAATTCAGTGCGGAAAGTCCATTATTCTCCTACAATTCTTAAGCTGTAGCGGTATGGGCGAGGCCGACCCCTGTCCTCCCTGCCCGAGACCAGGTCAACCTGACCGAAACTAAAGGAAAGCCGGCCGAGACCTGAGGGACCTGGTCGAGATGACGAGGCCGACTGTCTACCTGGCTGAGACCTTAGAAGGCCTAACCGAAGACGGCCAAGACCATGGGAACTTAGCCGATGGTCGGCACACGTCATGTTAACTTGGCCGATGGCCGACCCTTACCACCATTAACGCTCAAACCGAGATCAGTAAAGCTAATCCATCATTAAGAATTAGGTAATGCAACCCTAAGCGGTATCCACCTCGACAAACGGGCCCAACAGGGTAGGCCCATTAGAATAATATAAATAACACGCATCTTAAGGAGTAAGGTATGTCATTTATTACTGTTCACCTACCTGAGAGCTGACCACCCGCTTTACTGACTTGAGCGTCGGAGTGCCCTTGCAGGTACCCCCACCATCCGGTGTTCACTCGAGACTGAGTGCCGAAGGAGAAGCAGGAGGACGAGAAGAATCCCAGCTCACCATCCAGTTGCCTGACCGACCGAAGGAAGGAGAAGAAGACTTCAATAGTTCTCTAGGTCCCATCTCCCTAGTAGGAACAATTGGAGCCCACCGTGGGGCTGAGGGAAACTAGCTGAAGGAAAAAAGTAGATGGTCTCAACCAGAAGCATGGAGAGAATGACCGAAGCCGACCAGACGATGCTGCTGCAGTCTCTCCAAAGGGAGATGGCCGAGATGAAAAGGAAGACTGAGGAGGTTGCTCAAAGAAACGAGCAGGAGCTGCAAGTTCTCCGAAGGGAGAACGAAGAAATGAAAAAGAAGCTGGGAGAGGGAGGACCCTCTGTCATATCGACAAACGTTGTCGACAAGTCCTACACCTCTCCCCTAGACCCAGATGTGGCCGAGGGGACGAGAGGCCGACCCCCTCCCCGAGAGACCGAGATGGGCGACGAGTCATGCCTAATCAGGTCCACCCGGACGACCCTAACGGCCGACCCGAACCGCCGACATCCCTTCACCAACACCATCATTGAAATCCCACTACCTGAGAAGTGGAAGGGTTTCAACCGAGACCGGTACGACGGGTCGACCGACCCGGACGAGCATATGGACGCCTACACCACCCATATGAGTCTATACACCTCGGACGATGCTGTGTTGTGCCGAGTGTTTCCCACATCTTTGAAAGGAGCAACCCTTAGTTGGTTCACCAAGCTCTCACCCAACTCCATCGATAGCTTTGCCACGCTCGTAGCAAAGTTTGAAACTCAGTTTGCGACCAGCCAGCCGCACCACCTAACCTCCATCGCCCTGGTAGGCATCCGCCAGGAGAAGGGAGAGTCACTGAGAACTTTTGTGGATAGGTTCAGTAAAGTGGCAATGAGCATCCGAAATCTAAGCCGGACGTTGCCATGCATCACATGCTGACGGCCCTGCGTCCGGGGCCCTTTGCCGACAACCTGTGCATGCAGTCGGCCGACAGCCTGGACGAGCTGAGAAAGAGAGCTGCTAAGTACATGCAACTGGAAGAGCTAAGAGAATTCCGCAACCAGGCCCGTGCCGAGAACGGTGGGGAGAGAAGCAAGGAAGAAAGGGACTGCCAAGCGCGGCCAAATCAAAGAAATGATCAACGCCGGGACAACCGAGACCGGCCAATCCGGTTCTCAAGGTACACACCCCTGACGACCGAGAGGGGGAGGATTCTGGACGAGGCCCTCAACGCCGAGTTGATCCCTCCTCGAAGGAAGGTGGTCAGCCCAAATAATGCCGACCGGAGGAAGCAGTGTCGGTACCACCAAAACACCAGACACTCAACCGAGGAGTGTCAGGCCCTTAAGGATAAGATCGAGGAACTTATCCAGGATGGTCATCTCCGCCGTTTCGTCAGGAATGGTCGAGACCCACCCCGCCGGGCGGATCCACTCAGGTGGACGAGGTCACCTCAACACGGCCGAAATGACCAAGACAACAGAGGTGACCGATAACCCGCGAGGGACGACCCCCCTCGAAGGGACGACCCCCCAGGGAGGCCGATAGGAGAGGTAACCGAGAGGTTATCAACACTATAGCCGGCGGCTTCGTCGGGGGAGGAAGCACGAACAACGCTCGGAAGAAGCACCTCCGGGCAGTACACCAGGTAAACGCGGTGGCATTCCGACCGAGGATGCCACCCATCACGTTCACGGACGAGGACTTTAAGGGCGTAGACTACCGCCAGCAGGACGACCCAATGGTGATAGCGGTCGATATAGATCGATTCACCATACGGAAGACCCTTGTGGACCAAGGAAGTTCGGTAGACATCCTCTACTGGAAAACTTTGAAGGCCATGAGGATAGCCGAGGCCGAGATGATGCCATACGACGACCACGTGGTAGGATTCTCGGGCGAGAGGGTAGGTACCAAGGGTTACATCGAGTTGTATACCACCTTCGGAGAGGGAAGAACACCAGGACCATCAAAATTCGATACCTGGTCATCAACGCCAACACCTCCTACAACATCCTCCTTGGCCGACCATCCATCAACTGGCTGATGGCCATAGTATCAACCCCTCACCTCGCAATGAAATTCCCTTCGAGGACAGGGGACATTCTCACGGTCCATGTAGACCAGAAAGAAGCACGAGAGTGCTACGCCGAGAGCCTCTGGGTGGAGCCTTTAAGGGACTTGGGTGACGAAAAGCGACTCGCGGCGAAGGAGGAGGCCGACAAGCTCCTGTCGGCCGGCTTCATAAGGGAGGCCCGATACACGACATGGCTGGCCAACGTCGTCATGGTCACCAAACCAAACGGTAACTGGAGGATGTGCGTCGACTACAGAAACATCAACAGCGCATGTCCGAAGGACATCTACCCTCTCCCGAACATTGACCGACTAGTGGACGGGGCGGCCGGCCACAGGATTATGAACTTCCTGGACGCTTACTCTGGCTATAACCAGATAAGCATGCACCCCAGGGACAAGGAAAAAAAGGCCTTCATGACGACCGACGCCAACTACTATTACGAGGTCATGCCATTTGGCCTTAAGAACGCAGGGGCGACCTACCAGCGCCTCATGGACAAAATCTTCAAAGGCCTAATTGGCCGGGCAGTAGAAGTGTACGTGGACGACATAGTCGTGAAGTCCGACTCATTCGATCAACATCTGAAGGACCTGGACGAGGTCTTCAGGGCCTTAAGGGGAGTCAACATTAAGCTCAACCCCGAAAAATGTACCTTTGGGGTTGAGGGAGGGAAGTTCCTAGGCTTCATGCTCACCCACCGAGGAATAGAGGCCAACCCCGACAAATGCCAGGCCATACTCAACATGAGAAGTCTGAACAATGTGAAAGAGGTACAACAACTCCTAGGACGGCTGACCGCCCTCTCCTGGTTCGTCCCCCGCTTGGCCGAGAGGACGAGGCCGATGGTCCAGCTGCTCTGAAAGGGCAAAAAATTCGCCTGGGACGACCAATGCGAGGAAATCTTCAAACAGTTCAAGGAGTTCCTCACATTCCCGGCCGTCATCCAGAAGCTGAGACCCGACCACCCGATCCTTGTGTATCTGGTAGTCTCGGAGGAAGCAGTCAGCGCTGCCTTGGTACAAGAGACTGAGGGCGAGGAACGACCGGTGTACTTCATCAGCCAAACCCTCCACTCGGTCGAGACCAGGTACCAGATGATAGAGAAGGTGACCCTCGCCCTAGTCCTCACAGCAAGACGGATGCGCCCCTACTTCCAAAATCACTCAATAACTGTAAGAACCGACTACCCTATTTTTAAAATTTTGTCTAAGCCGGACCTTGCAGGGAGGATGATAGGATGGTCAGTCGAACTCTCCGAGTTCGACATACGCTACGAACCGAGGGGTGCCATCAAGTCTCAATGCCTGACCGACTTCTCGGCTGAGCTAACACCACTACCCACCCTCTCGGGCGGGTGGACGCTCTATGTGGACGACTCCTCAAATAAAACAGTCTGTGGAGCTAGAGTCGTCCTGGAGGGGTCGGGCGACCTCTTCCTGGAAAAAACCCTCTAATTCGAATTCCGGGCGACCAACAACCAGGCCGAGTACGAGGCCTTGCTCGCTAGGCTGAACCTAGCCTACCACATGGGAGCATGTGAAGTCACATGCAAAAGCGACTCCCGAGTGATGGTCGGCCAAGTCAATAGGGAGTTCGAAGTTAAAGAGCCTCTGCTGCAGCAGTACTACCACGCGGCCAAAAATAGCATCGCCCGCTTTAGCAAAGCACCCTTGGAACACATACCGAGGGAGGACAACAAAAGGGCCGACATCCTGTCCAAGCTGTCGGTTACCAAGAAGAAGAGCCACCAGAGGTCAGTCATACAAATATGGCTGAGACACCCAGTGTGACTGAGGTTGAGGCCGACTGTCTGGCTATAGAAGAGGCCGAGGCCGACAACTGGATGACACCCGTCATCTAGTACCTAACGACCGGCACATGCAAGGCCGACTAAGAAAAGGCGATGAAGCAACAATGTGCCCGGTATACCATGATCAACGAAGATTTGTACCGGAGAGGTTACTCGACCCCCCTACTGAAGTGCATCACCAACAAACGGGCCGAGTACATTCTGGCCGAGATCCAGACGGTACAACACAAAGGTCCAGCCAAGGAGTTTTCAGAAGGGCGACCTCGTCTGGAGAATGCGCAGCGATGCGAGAAAAAATGAAGGAAAATTCTCATCCAACTGGGAGGGACCTTTCCGAGTCCGAGAAGTTGCACAAGTGGGGGTTTATAATTTGGAATGGCTTTCGGGCAAAATTGTACCGAGAACGTGGAATGCCACGCACCTCAAATTCTACTACAGCTAAAATCAATAAAGTCACGCACTCTTTCCTTACCCTACCAGGGAGGTTTTAACGAGGCGTTTTCATCAAAATATTGACAAAGTTCTTGTACAACATCTAGGATCGGCATCCCCTGCTGAGATCGACCGCCAAACTTGCTCGATCAAAGAAGAAGAAGAAGAAGAAGAAGAAGAAGAAGAAGAATAAATGTCTTATAAAAGACCTCTGTGCACCGAATTCCCCGTGTTACAAAGCATGACTATAACACGTGTCAGAGGAGTAGCAGTGCAGCGGTTTTTAGCGCACTCCTGACTGTTAAAGTGGGCTTTATTGAAGGTGAATTCGTTAGAAAAAAGTTAAAACGCAACACGTTGAGGGACGTTAGGTTTACATCACAGTGTCACGTGACTCTCATTTTCCTCTCATTTTCATTCCTCCATCTATACTTCACTCACCAACTACCAAGCCCAATCCCAATCCCGCAGAGAAAATCGAGCTTTGATAGATGGAGGAGGCACTGGTGGAAGTGTGCGAGCATAGAGTTCGCACTCAACTGCAAATGCTGAGCCACGGTGCGACTTCTCTCTCTAAACCCAACCTTACCAGTGGTCTTCAAGATCCAAACCTCATCGCCAAAAAATTTTCTAGTCAACCGACCGAGTGGACTCATTCTCCCTTTATCCTTCGCCACCTTCAAAGTTATCCTTAAGCCGCAGTCTCATCTCCCTCGCTCCCCCTCCGACCGCTTCCTCGTGAAAACCGCCGAGTTTGCCGCGAACTCGTCAGGGTCCACTCAACCCGAGTCCATCAACTCGTGGTTTTGGATAGTACTAGGGAACATATATGTATGCACGTTTTGGATATCTTTCCTTTATCATGGACTGCTGTATGCATGAACTATGAATGCCAATTCTTGCACCGAATTATAGGGAAAGACGAAAATATCCTTAAAAATTGAGATATATATAAAATACATTTCGGACCTCCTATTTTTAAACACAATAATCTCTTCCGGATTTTTAATTTTTTTCTTCTGAATTTTTGTATCTGCAACACAATAATCTTTTCTGGATCTACTTTTTCGAAATACATTATTTTCAATTTTTTGATTTTCATTTCCAAAATAAAGGGTATTTTCAGAATTTTTTAAATTGTGTTGAATGCAAGTTCAAAAAATGTTGGATGCAGGAAGCAATTGCCACTATGAATCTAAGGCTGATTCTTCCTGGACCATATCTAATTCAGACTTCAAGTGGGAATCTCAAAACTTATCAAAAAAATAGAATGCTCACTCGGTACAAGGTAATTAATCTTAATTTTTTTACTAATGTTTTGAGTTGCAATAACATCATGTTTAGGATGGTGATGATGTTGAGTTAATAACTTGAATATTTCATTGTGTAGGTATATGTTGATCAAAAAGCATGTTCAATTGATATTTCAGAGAAGATATTTGGTCCAATCACTGCTATGATCACTTGTGGAAGTGCTATGATCACTTGTGGAAGTGCTATGAAGAGGCTTTGTGGAGGTAGTGTGTTAGGATTACATTTCTCTAGACTTATGTTATGAATAAACTATTGTGTGCTTTCTATAAATTTAATATAATTTTATTTTGCAATGCCCTCTTGATATATTAGCTGGTAATGTTAAATATTTATGATTTAAAAATTTAATAAATTTAATCCACGTTAATATTGAAATTTAAATGAAATCGTGGAAAGTAATTTAAAAATCACTAAAAGTAATGGGGATTTGAAAATCGAGAAGTACATTTCCAACCCTAAGATCAAAGGTGAAGATAAAAAAACATTGGAAGTTAGAGTTGAAAGGAGAAACAATCCATATAGAGAAGTTAGTAACTCAGTCCCATAAGAAGAGAAGCAACAACGTAATGTGAATGTTAGTGGTGATAAAAATCTAAGGCTTTAGTAGGGAGTTGTAGTTTTCTATTCCTCAAGGCAGCAGCCCTTAATTTTTGGCGATAAATAGGGCCCCTATAAAGAAAATTATAAGGGACAGTTGAAGACTAATTGTTGGGATGGCATAGCCTAGACCCCATTTCATATTCTCTTGAATGTAGATAAGATTATTGTCTTGGCTAGAACATTTGGCGCCCACCGTGGGGCAGGTAAAATTTTCCTGTGCCACTATTAAACATCGATAAGAATGAGTGATTTGAGAGTAAAAGATAATGGAACGGTGTCTGATGCGACTCAAATATTGATGGACATGATGGAAACTATGAGGAAACAAAACAAGGAACAAGCGGAGGAATTCAGAAGAGTCCAGGAGGAGATGAGAAGGGAAAGCATCCAAGCAAGGGAAACGTTGGAAGAATCACTGAGAGTTCAGGATCGTTTACAGAGAAGGAATGAAGAACTTGAACACCGTTTGGATCAATAGTTGATAGTCCAATCGGAAGAAGGGAATGATGTTGATTGGGATTTTCAGCCCTTTTCAGAAGAAATTCTGAGAGAGCAAACCTCAACGGATTATGTTTTCCCAAAATAAGTGTGTTTGCGGGAAAGCAAGACCTAAGAGCCCATTTAAAAATCTTTAGAACCCAGATCTGATATGTGGAGGGACAGACGCCCTGAGGTGTAAGATGTTCGCAGGTACGCTGGTAGGAACGATGCTGGATTGGTTTAGCAGTTTACCGGAAAGGTCAGTAACTTCGTTCAAAGTATTCTCGAGAATATTTATATCTCATTTTTCAGCAAACAAAGCGAAACCTTTGGAGGTAGCAGATTTATTTTAAGTAAAGCAAGCAAAGAAGGAGTCTATAAAGCAATTCTTGGGTCGATTCAGCGAGGTGATGGTACAGATTCCTCAGCCGAATAAACGATTGTTCGTGGAAGCCTTTATAAGGGGTATGCGGTCAGGATCGTTCGGAGAATCTTTGATCAAAAGGAGGTCGGACAGTATGGTAGCGGTAAAAATTTATGTTCTAAACTTATGATGGTGTTATCTTCTAAACTTATGTTTTTTACATAAAGATTTGTGATGATGTTATGTTTTGAAATTGATGTTATGATATAAAACTTACATAAGATCTATCATGATATGATCATGTTATTTTGAAGAGATATAAATGATGTGATTTGATATGATAGATGATTTAATACATCCGTATATGGTCAGTGGAGAGATATTTTAAAAAGGTCATGCACTGTATGATGAAAATCCTCCAGCACAACTGGAAGGGATTCCGACCACGAGTCGGGCGAAAATCAATAATTAAAAAGGTCATGCAGTGCATGATGAAATGCCTGCAGTATATCTGGAAGGGATTCCGACCACGAGTCGGGCAAAGAGCAATAATTAAGAAGGCCATGCACTACATGATGAAATTCTTGCAGTATAACTGGAAGGGATTCCAACCACGAGTCGGGAAAAGATCAATAATTAAGAAGGCCATGCACTGCATGATGAAATTCTTGCAGTATAACTGGAAGGGATTCCGACCACGAGTCGGGTGAAGATCAATAATTAAGAAGGTCATGCACTGCATGATGAAATCTCTGCAGTATAACTGGAAGGGATTCCGACCACGAGTCGGGCGAAGATCAATAATTAAGAAGGTCATGCACTGCATGATGAATTCCCTGCAGTATAACTAGAGGGATTCCGACCACGAGTCGGGCGAAGATCAATAATTAAGAAGGTCATTGCCTGCATGATGAAATCCCTGCAGTATAACTGGAAGGGATTCCGACCACGAGTCGAGTGAAGATCGATAATTAAGAAGGTCATGCACTGCATGATGAAATCTCTGCAGTATAACTGGAAGGGATTCCGACCACGAGTCGGGTGAAGATCAATAATTAAGAAGGTCATGCACAACATGATGAAATCCCTGCAGTATATAACAAATAAACATGAGCATATACGAATAATTAATTTTAGAAATTTTATTTATTTGAGATTATTATTTAAGTGGGGAATAAAATAATTTAGGATTTTTATTTATTTAAGATTTTAGAAAACGTAAAAATTTATTAATTTTAGATTTTTATTTAAGAATAACATTAAATAATTTAGGATATGGATTTATTTAGAAATTTGATTAATTTAGAAATTTTATTGATTTTCGATTTTTATTTAATTAGGATTTTGAAAACTTTCAAATTTCATTTATTTTATATTTTTATTTAAGTAGAAAATAAAATAATTTTTGATTTTGTATTTATTTAGGATTTTTTTAAACTTTTGAAATTTTATTTATGTATTACATAAAATAACTTATGATTTGTATTTATTTAGTATTTTGAATATTTTAGAAATTTTATTTATTTAAAAATTTCATTTAAGCAGGGCATTAAATAATTTAGAATTATTATTTATTAATATTTTAAATAATTTAAGAATTTTATTTATTTTAGAGATATTTTATTTAAGTAGGACATTAAATAAATTGGGATTTTATTTGTTTAAAATTTTAAATAATTTAGAAATTTTATTTATTGTAAATTTTTATTTAAGTATGATATTTAATAATTTATGATTTCTGTTTATTTATATATATATATATATATAAATGTAAATGACAAAATAAATAAAAGAATCACAAATATATAAGAAATAATCAGTAACGTATGCTAATAAATAAATAAAAATAAACATACTAAATTAATATAAACAATATACTAGTGGGAACAAAGGCACTAACGTGTCTGTATATTTGTATTTTTTATTTTTATCATTTATATATAATTATGGTTAATATTAAAATTGAATAAACAATATTATTATTCACACACTTATATTATCGATATAAATTTAAGTTCATTTTAATAAATACGAATACATGTAGGAAAACAAATAAATTTTATCAAAACATAGCTAACATAATAGTAATACATGATAAATTTACCGATTATTCAATGCAGATTATCACCAATGAAAATAAAATCATAGAATGAAACAGTAATAACATTTTTGTTAACTGCATTTTTTATTGATTGAGTCTGTTTTTGTCGGTGACTTGGTTGCCAGTTAACTCTGCGACGGGTTCAAGCTCCACCTGTCTCCTATGGAATCTACAATTCTCTTGGTTGTTAAATGCTTTTACCTGTATAGACAAAGGGTGTTTGCACTCCGACGCTCAAGTCAGTAAGGGCTCACAAAAGCAACAATAATTCTCAGTGTAGTGTGTAAAAACAGCGTACCTTCACCTAGGGTTTCAAGCCCTTTTTATAACCGCACATGAGCAATTGCACTTGAGATAAACAAATATTAACTGAAAATAAGCACAATATCTTATATCTCTAATAGAAAACCACCTATCACATGCACCAATGACCTTTAGGTGCTAAACTGCAAGCCACATTCTGTTATGCATACACCTCCCTATCTTTTTAGGGTTAACAATATCTATTAACAGATATTTTACGTGCAGCAAACAGATAAAATATCTATTTATCTTTTATCTCCAGAATCACAACAGATAAAATATCTCTTTATATTTTATCTTATATCTTTATAAAATATCTCTTTATATTTTATCTTATATTTTTATAAAATATCTCTTTATATTTTATCTTTAAACACATGCAACTTGAATTTAAATCATAACACATCATTAGAAAACTATACCTTGACTCCAGATCCATGGTCGAGCTGACCTCTGCCCTACCCGAGAACCGAGTAGTAGTTGGTCCAAGATCGAGGATCGAGCCCTTGTCCAGTACACAAGCTCGCTAGGCTCGAGTTGAGCTTGGCTAAGCGAAGAGGCTTTCAAGTGCTTTGGCCTTTACTGAACCGTTTTCCATAGCCACTACATGCTAATGCTCGAATGTGGCGCATCCAGAGGCATCCTACCTTGATCTCGCCAAGTATTGCTCCATGTGGCGCATGTTCGGATAATTGTGCCATTCTGTGCATGGTGATTCTTTCAACATGCTAGCTCAGCTTTCTGCTTGGTCACGTGCCCTCGTCGTCATCAACTTTTTCAAGGCACTTGCCAGCGTACCACTAGACAATTAAACTATGCAACTCGAAATCATCTCACAGAGCGTCCAACTCGGGTGATCACGGGCACCTGCACAACTTGCTCATCCCTCACAGTGTCTAGTTCTCACATGGCATCAATCATGTTGACATATCCTACACTTAGCCAAATTTATGCACTTGCTTATCCTGCAGAGCATTTAAAGCTCGGGTGATACTGACTTAGGCGACTTACCTGCGTCTCGGGATAGCTTATCTACGCACTTGCTCATCCTACAGAGCACCTACAGCCTGGGTGACACCGACTTAGGCGACTTACCTACGTCTCTGGATAACACTTTTATGTAACTTGCTCATCCTGTAGAGCACCTACAACCCGGGTGACACCGACTTAGGCGACTTACCTACGTCTCTGGATAGCACTTTTATGTAACTTGCTCATCCTGTAGAGCACCTACAACCCATGTGACACCGGCTTAGGCGACTTACCTACATCTCTGGATAACTCGTTTATGCACTTGCTCACAAATTAAACAATATGTAAAGCAACAATAAGCCACAACAACAATAATGCATCATAAGCAACATTTATTAGATGGCCCCATTAAAAAACCCTCTTTAAGGGAAAAAGAGCGCTACCTTATAGCACTGCACTATTCAACAATATAATTCAGCTTAACAACAATAAAACTTGAGGTTAGTGACATTCCAAGCCCGAGGACTAGGTTCCCCCTTCAGTGTTTCTAACATGTATGCACCATTTCCCGGCAGTTCAATTGCTCGGTACTATCCTGCCACTTGGGAGAAAACCTGTTCTCCAGCTAGTACGAACGGGCTTTCAAAGTGAGAGCTCGCCCTCTAATATGGCTTCTCTCTTCTGTTCTTCAGGCTCCTCTCATAACACTTTCGAGCAACTTTCTGGTCATACTTGATGGTAATTACTTTCCCTTCCAAAGATGGCAACTTCATCTTCATATGCTTGGTTGAAGCCACGACACCTAACCTGTTTATAGAAGGTCTACCCAAAAGCAGGTTATAAGCGGAAGGGATATTTACAACAATGTACCTGGCAACTATAGTTCGTGCAGCTTCCTCATCAGAGAAAGTGGTTCTCTAATCGATGTACCCTCGCACATCCACTTGGTCCCCTACGAAGCCCACCAAACACTCATCATGCGGTCTCAACTGGTCAGGGGACAGTCACAGATTGACGAATGTCGACCAAAACATCACGTCATCCGATCTTTCTTGGTCAATAAGAACTCGGTACACTCGCCTTCCTATGGTCACAACAGAGATCACGACCGGGTCATTTTCATGAGAGACCACCCTTACCAGATCAGTCTTGGTAAAGTAAAGGGGCGGGTTTGGTGCATCATCAGGTTCCTGCGTCTCTACTAACATCACAGCTCTCGCATATCGGTTGCGCTCTATGGCTGAGCTCCCTCCTCTTGAGAATCCACCCGAGATCGTTTTTATCTTGCCATACACTGGAATCTCGTGCGAGGGATCTTTTCTCGAAGTGTCTACATGAGGCTCTTCCTGCCCGACCTCACAATACTCCTTCAAGAACCCTTCATTCAAAAATTCTGCTAGATGACGTCCTAAAGCCAAACATCGTTCAATGTCATGACCGAACCCTTTGTGAAAATCACACCAAGCATCCCTTTTAGGTCCTAAATTCCTCTCAGCCTTACTGGGGAACCTCAATTTTTCTGCTACTGCTGGTATGACTATCAATTCCTTGTAAGATATTTTGAATTTAGGGCAGACCTCCTCTTCCCTGAACCCTGCCCTGGGTTCGCCTCTCTTGTAAGGCACGTGTCTAACTGTCGACGTCTCGTGGACCCTCAAAGGTCGAGAAGCCTTGCTAGTATTCCCTGGTTTAACTGGATGAGAATGCGAACTGTCATTTCTGACTGCGACTGCCTCTTCAGCATTGATGTGTATAAATGCTCTTCGCCTAATCTCTAAAAAAGTCTCTGGCAAGTTCCTGATTAGGGAGTCGCAGAATGGTCCTGACACAATCCCCTGCTCAAAGGCGGTAACCATCACCTTCTCGTCATGGATTTGAAGTCAGACGGTGAGAGCCCAGAACCTGTTCAAATATACCTTCAACGTCTCTCATTCCTTTTGTCTGACATTGAAGAGGTCGTACAACTCGGGGGATTTGACCTAATTGGCGTAGAACTGTTCTCAGAACAGTTTGGTGAACTGAGCAAAAGAGGTGATGTGGCCATCAAGGAGCCCACTGAACCACTACATCGCTATACCTGTGAAGGTGCCCATAAAGATCTTGCACCGCACTGCGTCTGATCCTCCCGAAATAATCATCTTAGAATTGAACATTGTAAGATGGTTCTCGTGGTCTTCTGTTCCTGATAAGGTAATCTTAGGTGTGGCATAGTGTGCTGGTATTGGTTCATCCATGATGGCTCTCGAAAAAGGCTCTGGGCAATCCCTTGCGGGCACACCCGAGCCTCACTCCCATTGGGTCGCAAAGCACGTTGTTGCATGTCTTTGAGCAGATCCTCATTGTTCTTGCGCAATTCTTCTCGCATTTACACATTGGCCTCTTGGAGAGTCCTGATAGTCTCCATGAGTTGTTGTAGCGTGGGAGCCTCGACTCCTCCTGGTCCCACTGACATTGGTTGTGGCTACACTGGTTGTGTTGGCTGCGTCAGTTGCTCTGGTTGCGCTGCTGACACTGGTTCTGTTGTCTGCGCAACCTGCGTTATCTTTGCATTCCGCATCTTGCTTAAAAACTTTGAGCACAAATGTGGATGGGATCAGGTTTTATCGGGCCCCACGGTGGGTCCCAAATGTTCTTGTCGGTGACTTGGCTGCCGATTGACTCTGGTGACGGGTTCAAGCTCCGCCTGTCTCCTCTGGAATCTGCATTTCTCTTGGTTGTTGAATGCTTTTACTTGTAAAGATAGAGGGCGCCCTTACGGCCGTTTGCACTCCAACGCTCAAGTCAGTAAGGGCTCACAAAAGCAACAATAATTCTCAGTGTAGTGTGTAAAAACAATATACCTTCACCTAGGGTTTTAACCATTTTTTTATAACTGCACATGTAGCAATTGCACTTGAGATAAACAAATATTAACTGAAAATAAGCACATTACCTTATATCTCTAACAGAAAACCACCTGCCACATGCACCAATGACCTTTAGGTGCTAAACTGCAAGCCACATTCTGTTATACATACACCTCCCTATCTTTTTAGGGTTAACAATATCTATTAACAAATATTTTACGTGCAACAAATAGATAAAATATTTCTTTATCTTTTATCTTCAGAATCACTACAGATAAAATATCTCTTTATATTTTATCTTATATCTTTATAAAATATCTCTTTATATTTTATCTTATATCTTTATAAAATATCTCTTTATATTTTATCTTATATCTTTATAAAATATCTCTT
>Ga0123342_1002450_pt1 | contig 30791 bp, 20 predicted proteins | sample Turbeawhitnodule_FD_89960 | JGI IMG/M metagenome (GOLD analysis project Ga0123342, IMG submission 89960) | Root nodule microbial communities of legume samples collected from Mexico - Turtle bean Mexico white nodule | ecosystem: Host-associated > Plants > Roots > Nodule | place: Mexico: Nepantla... | reverse complement strand
GTGGCACCTGCGACAAGCGATATCACAGAGATGGTGTACTTTGTTGCATCCGATACTCGCCTTGTCAGGTGGCGTTCCAGAGCGTGTTACGTGCTAGGTTGCACCTTGAATAGGAGACTTGGTTGCGTAACTGCATGCTACATAGAAATGGCCCTCAAGTTACCCCAACCCAGATGACGACACGTGTAGGGTTGGATGCTACCTGTTACCCCAACCCAGATGATGACACGTGTAGGGTTGGACGCTACATAGAAATGACGCTCAAGTTATCCTAGCTCAGATGATGACATGTGTAGGGCTGGGTACTACCTGCTACCCCAGCCCAGATGATGACACGTGCAGGGTTGGATGCGAGCCACACGTCCAAAGTGTAACTGCCTGGAGAGAGAAAAAACCTAGCTATAAAGGTAAACTTAACAGAATTTGCAGAGGTACGTTTTGATTACGGCTCGTTGTTTTGGGTTGAGTGCATTTTAGTACGGCTCTACAGAAGAATAGTTTTCTCTTAGTTTTGGGGTGTTCTTGTTACTGACTTGAGCGTCGGAGCGCCACCAACCGCAGAGGCGCCATCTTGTGTTTTCAGGTTCTCAGAGAGACTATCCGTGGTGTGGACTTGAAGCGCTCGTGGTGTTAAAGCTGGTGAAGGAAGATCGTGACGAGGCAACGTTCTTGCGTTTGGTCAACCGGCAGGAACATCTAACGCCCACGTGGGGCCGTATAAAAGGTGATTCCCAACCACAGTTTGAGTTTGTTGAAGCTTTGGTGTTTTCTGTTCGACTGCTTGTTTTCGTAGTCGATTTCCTAGAGTTTTCACCGTTCGTTTGGAGTTTCTTTGAGTTGCTGAGTTTGCTGAGAAAGGATGAGGACGACGCGATCCAGTTCAGTCGCGTCGTCAACCGAAGAGGACGTTGTGTCTATGACGCAGGTGATGGACATGGTGAGGACGCTGCAAGAGAACGTGGCTGCGTCGCGTTCTGAACAAAAAAGGATGCACGAGGCACTAGTGGCCTCACAAGTTAGGAATGAAGAGCTAAACAGAGTCAATGAAGAGTTGCGCAAAGCCCTTCAGGGGCAAGGGGAGCGCGCAACTGGGGGTAGACCCGCACCCCCGTCCCCACCGCGTAGCTTTCCCATGTCGTTTTCCCAGGAGATCATGGACATGGTGGTCCCTGCAAATGCGGTAGCGGTGAAAGCATCTTTTACCGGGGTGGAAGACCCAGAGGCTCATCTCATGGCGTTTCACACTCAGATGATGCTCTCAGGAGAGTCAGACGCGGTCTACTGCAAGGTGTTCATGAGCACTCTCATTGGAACAGCACTGGACTGGTTCGTCAGTTTACCTACTGGCCACATTACCACGTTCCAGCAGTTTTCCAAGATGTTCGTTGAGCAGTACATAGTGAACAAGGCACCGTCGTTGGTGTCTTACGACCTGTTCAACGTGAGGCAGTATCAAGGGGAGTCTCTGAAGGATTTTCTGAACAGATTCGAAAAAGTGCGAAGCAGTCAGTCATTGTTGCATCCACCATGGAGGCTGAATTTGTGGCATGCTTTGAGGCCACAATTCAGGCTAATTGATTGCGGAATTTTATATCAGGACTTGGAATTGTTGACAATATTTCCAAGCCGCTGAAAATTTATTGTGATAACTCCGCAATTGTCTTCTTTTCTAAAAACGACAAGTATTCCAAAGGTGTTAAACATATGGAATTGAAATACTTTTTTGTTAAAGAAGAAACTCATAAACATAAAGTGTCAATAGAACATATTAGCACTGATCTTATGATTGTTGACCCTTTAACAAAAGGGTTACCGCCCAAGATGTTTATTGGTCATGTTGAAAATATGAGCATTATGTCTACTAGTGAATGATGAATGTTGTTATTAATTCTTATTTGACACTTTGAGCTCATTGATAAATAAAAGTTTTTGAAATTTTGTTTTCTACTTTATGTATATGCATGCATTATGTTGTGGAAAACAAATTATGTTGTTGTTGATGAAAATGACATTATGTTTGAACCCATTATGGATTTCTCATTATAAAGTCAGATTAAGGAGAAATGATGATATAGTAGTACATGGAAGGAAATGTGTTGAATAGAATGACATGTAACCACCATGACTCTTATTATTTCTGTATCCTTGATTTTGATTTATGATAGAACCAATTTATGTAAGACCTTTTAAATGTGCATTATGGTTTATGTAATTATTAAATCATGAAAGTATTATAACTCATATGAGTCAAGTGGGAGAATGTAAGAAATTATGTAAACTAATTTCTATAATGTGACTCACATGCCATTAAGTTTGGGCTTTAGGCCAGAATGTGATTTAATAATAATAATAGAATTAAAGGTCCATTGGTTAACGTGAGAAATATATATCTGATGATACCTAATGAAAAACCTACATCTGATGGAGATTATGAACTAAAAGCAATAGGGTTCTGTCTCTGCAAATAAACGTTGTCTCACTATTAGCCATCAAGAAAGAGTGTGACAATAATGTGATTGCAAAGAGATAGATTGAGATAAAGGAGGGAAAGAAACTGCTCATGTAGGATCTCTCATGGATCAAGGTAAGTGCCTATTCCTTCCTGATTGTATAAATGTGTGTGAGAATCATGATATGAAAAGATATGTATGTGAACATGAATGTATGTGTTTGTTATCATGTTTAATTTACATTTACATCATCCATAGTTGAATAACTGCGATGTTCAACAATTGATTATCCTGAATGATTTCAAAGAAATCTTGCATGGTTATGTACAATGGTATACCACTATTATCAACTCCAAATATTGTGGCATCCGAAGGAATCACACAAGAATCTTGAAACATTTGACTTGAAACCCTGACCAACAGTTGGATTGGGTTCACATTTGTTTGGACTTGTGGTTGGACTTGTGGTTAGACTTGAGGGCTTAAAGGAACACCAATTGGTGCATTCTATATCGTAGCAGAGTCTTGCAAAACATAATAACAAATATAAAGTATAAATCTAAAAACCACTTTAACACTAATATCCCTTAATGAAATATACCTGATAATTTTTTGAAACGGTCTTTATCATATGTGAAGGCCATACATTAAATGTTCCAAGTCTCTCTCCCACTGTATTAACCTCTGATGTGGGCATTAGAACTATAGCAGATGAATATCTAACATTTTCAACCACCACTCTAGAAAAATCACTCTGAATGAGCACAGTGTGGATAGTTGAACCTCTTGGATACACTCTATCAATGGCCACTACACGAGGAGGATTTCCATCAACAAATACCTTGCACTGATAGGATGATTCGATGTCATCGTCTTTAAAGTCCTCCACATCACAGCTACCTTTGGTGCTAGCTCGACCACGAGCATAAATTACATCCACTGGTTCAATTGGATTATATCTTTGCTAGAATTCAACTCTTAACTCTTGAGTAACTTGTTCTTTTATGCTCTTAGTCAGTTGTCCAATCAACCTCTTTGTCAATTGTGCAACTAATTGATCCAAAATATTGTCTAACACCAACACAAAAACCAGTCGTTCGAACATGCCCAGGGTGTTCTTCAGTGCCAATGGCCACGATCAAGATGTCATCTCGACCTTTGGGAACAAAACTTCCCTAGAAGCTTTGCTCTACTAGCTCATCCTATAAAAAATAATACAATGTGTTAATATAAGAATATGTAATGATAAGTTTGTAAGACTAAATATATGACATGTAATTATGAATTTACAATACGCTGAGAAATCTCTAATGATTTCTCATATGTCATCTAACCCCCTGGTTTAGTTCTAGCCAACTTCCATTTCTCATGTCGACTAGGAGGGGATGAAGGAGAGATAAGTTCAGCAGAACCAGATTCTTCCTGTTGTCTCTTTAATTTTTCTTCTACTATTCTTCTCTCTAGCAATCATAACCTCCCTGAGACAGTCTGTGGGGGGTATTTTTGTGCAATCATCTGAGCTTTCTTCCTCTTTCCCTGTAAGTACATCATACACATATAAATTATGAACTTCATGATAAGATAAAATAACATATACAATAAAATGTTCACCAACCTTCCATTTTGGATTCGTTCGACTCTAAACAAATTGAGACTATATCTCTTTATCTATAGAATATTTTCCACAAATAGACTTGTCCTTGTATTTACCATAGATGTAAGGGGTTATCATATTTGTCTTGAATTTGCCTACACTTTGTAGTTACTGGAGACATTATTTTGCTCTGAACCAAATTCAAAGTCTCAAACTCAAAATTTGTCTACAAATTATAATAAAAAAATCATTAAAATGTAAATTCAATTGACAAATTATTTAAAAACATTTAAATAAATAACTTACACTAATCCTCCCAGATGAGATTTCTACTTCTGATACGTGGTCCTAGTCAGGGGTTAAGATAAAGACCTTAGATCGAGCTAAGACTTCCAAATAACTTACAAATTGCGCCTGATTAGGGTCTGATTAGGCTCGTCTGAAGGTTTATTTGAACTGGAACCTTATGACTACCCATACGCCTACCACAAGATTTCTCAGTCGTTTAGGGTCTCGGGTCTTCCTTGATGACTCAGCCATGTGATCGACTAACAAAGAACAAAAACATGTTTAAGATATATATTTAATGGAATCATCTTTCAATGAATCACACATATGTGCTTGTTGGAAACTATCTTCTCCAATATCACAAATCATGTCCTCCATGCGATCTTCAAAATGTATATTAGAGTATTGACCGTCAGATAGAGGTATTACGTCTACAAACTCCTCATGCCATATCCACTTTGTATAATTCTTCAAGAAACCATCACAAAGAACATGTTCTCTAATCAACCTAATTTCTAATCGTCTCCCATTCATATAATTAACACATCGACAAAAGTATCTTCCATTTACAGCTTGTACATCCCATTGAGCAAATTGTAGAAATTCTTCGACGCCATTTTCATACACATCACTAATACGATTCTTATTTATCCAACTATGATCCATGACTAGTACTATGTCATAGAAAAACTAATCTATCAATATCAATTAATTTTTAGTTGATGTAAACAAAATACAAATTGTCAAGGGTCGATCACCCCCAGACACAATATCAAAGTGTTCAACATATAAAAATTAAAGCAACACTATATTCCAAACATAATTATAAAACATATTACAAATTGTCGATGGTCGATCACCCCCGAACCCAATACCAAGACGTTCATCATAATACAATATATTTCAAATACAAATAAAATTAATCATCTATATAAATAATTGTGAACTAAATTAATAATTAAATTTAAAATTAGCATGTTTGGAAAAAAAAAACTAACTGGAGTGTGATTTAATAAGTTGTGGCGGCGGTAGTGAAACCAAGCAGCAAACAAAATAATCTATAAAAATAATTAAAACTATATTAATAATTAAAATTAAAACTAAAATTAAAACTAAAACTAAAATTAAATTTAAATTTAAATTTAAAATTAAAATTACAAAATTTGAAAATAAAAAACTCAGCTTGGAGTGTGAACGGAGGAGTTGTGGTCGCGGAACAAGGGCAATGTGGCGAGACAATGGAGCGACAGAAGGATTGTTGGACACGAACAAATTGAACGGTGGCACCAAAGAGGAAGAACAATGGCAAACTGAAGAGCAAGAATGGTGGCCGCGAAGGACGAAGAAATTTTTGAAAAGCAAAAGTGGTGACGGAGAGGAGGTGAACGCAGTAAGGCGCAATGGTGGAGGAATGAGAGCACGAGAATGAGAGCACAAAGAAGCAAAATGAGATCGCGGGAATAAAAAAGAAGGAAAAGAACCAGAATGAGAGCGCGAGGAGCAGCAGTGGTGGAAGACGAAGGAGCAGAATGGAACAGAAGAGTAGTAGCATGAATGAGCAGTGATGCGCGAGTTTGAAAATAGGGTAAAAAATAATATATTACACTGGTTATCAATAACAACCGGTGTAATATATTATTTTTTTTACTCAGAATGGCACATATTACACCAATCGGTGTAATATATGCTGCCTAGAGTTAAATTTTTGAATTTTTTTCTCCTTGCTCGAGGAACCATACATTACACCAGTTAGATAACTTAATCGATGTAATATACCGCACTCACAACAAAAAAAAGGTTAAAAAAATACTTAAGTGAGAGTTTGGTATATTACACCGGTTAAGTCATCCAACTAGTGTAATATACCACACTCTCACTTAAATTTTTTGAACCCTTTTTTTAGTGCGATATATTACATCGGTTAAGTCATCTAACCGGTGTAATATACTGTGTTAACACAAAAAAGAATCAACTTTTAAAAAAAATTTAAGTCTTACAGTAGTATATTACACCGGTTAGATGGCTTAACCAGTATATGTTTACAAAAATGTCACTACATTTTTGTTTACACCGGATCATGTTTGGCGTGCGTAGAAATTCCTTGTAGTATATCATTTATACACTAATAAATATTTATTTCTATATTAAAAAGAAACACAAAATTAATTATTTTTTTAACTAGAATTAATTAATTTAATATTTTTTAATTTGTGCATCACAATTTTAAAATACCAATATTATGAAATAGAATAAGTAATAGAAATTGATGGAAGAAAGGTTTTTTTAGGGACAAATGTTAAATGCTAGTGATTGATATGATAGTTTTTGTTACTAAAAGATTCATAACCTACCCCTTATTCCCTAATACTTTTACCACAAAATCAACCTTAAATCCCAAGTTTTGAGTGAAGATAACTATAGTCCAATGACTAGTTTTACGTAATTAAAATTAAATAATATTTTAATCATAATAATTCTTTGAATCATATAAACCTAAACATTAATTTAAGGGTTAAGTATATATATTTTCATTTAAAATTGTTTTTTCGTGATTAGTTCAAACTTTAGAATATAGTTAGAAAATTATTGAAATGAGTCATTGTCAGTTTTTTTTTTAATTTTCAATGTGAACTAGGATGTTAAAATATTTCACGTTAACTCATCGCTAACATAGATGTTATAATATTATAATATTATAATATACTTCATGCTGAAAAAATTTGTTTCTTACCAAAAAAAGAACGGTCCTTACTACAATTGTCTATAAAGTCTAAAATTTGAACTAAGAACAAAAATTAATTACAGATGTGATATTTAATCCTTAATTTAAAAATCAAATCTTCATATGCTAATTTGTTTTTTATTCTTTGATGTGATATTTTTTTGTTTTATTTTATTTTATTTTTGGTAATAAGGAATATGAGAAGAAAATTCTCGTAAAATGAGGTTGTGGGAGAATTGATCCAACGTTCCTAATGTTTACCACTTTATTCTGAAAATCAATGTAAGTTCCCCAATTCCATCATTTATAATCAAAGTTAGGCATAAACCTAACAACTGATGAGCAAACAAATAATTCTCCTTTAGCTTTAATCTTATTCTTTTCTATCACCAAATTCCCCACCCTTCTTTTCTTTTCTGATTCTTTAAAAATTCTATTCGGTATCTGATTTTATGCATTCTTTTATATTATAACTTCATAAGCCCAATCGGCTTTTCTTTGTTTTTTAAAACTTGATCCTACAACAAATGGAGAATAAGTTCATATACCTACGTGGGACCATCATCCTTAATATTTAAGATGCTCAAAAATTTATTAAGGTACAGAGGATCAGTTGAAAAAAATAAATAAGAAACGTGTTTCAGCAAAATTTTAACTTTTAAGATTAAGTACAAAATTATAATAATTAATTTCGGTATTAGCCACTTATTTGAATAATATAGTTGAGGGATAACCATGTAGTCACAAAAAATGTATTGAAAATAATATTTTAAAAAACACTATAAAAAATATTAAATAATAATTAATTATATTGAATAAGTTATATACTATTTTATAAACTAAAAAATATTAATCTCTCAAATAAATTTTATTATTAATAAAATTTTATAAATTAATTTCTAAATTATATCTAACATAATTATTGACTACTTTAGATTAATTTAAAATTTTAAATAATTAACAGTTAAAACTTGATAATTAATATTAAATATTAATTTATAAATTTTTTATTGATAATAAAAAATATTTAGATATTAATATTTCTTTAATTTATAAAATAATATCTAATTTAATTAATATGGTAACTAATTATTTTTTATTTTTAAAATTTAATTTTTATTTAATAGTTTTGTTGTAGTAATATTAATTTTTGAAATATATAATATCGTTAACTTTTAAATTTTAATCTGTATAACCCGTGACAGCAAAACTCTTTTTAAAGAAAATTTACTTATTTATCACTTCACCTTATTTATTGATATAATGTTAGGATATGTTATTAAATATATAAGTAAAAAAAATTAACATTATACTCTCATTGTTTGCGCTTCTTGCAATATCTTAATTTATAAAGATAAGTTCATATATTTAATATTATAATAATTATTGAAACTTATATTTTCAATTTTATTATATAATAAATATGGATATATACATGCGTACACGAACTTATTTTTAGTTGGAGTATCCTAATAAATTATATTGTAGGTATATTTTAGAATAAAATGTAGAATGTTTCAAATCCTATTATTATGAGTTTTTAATAAATCTATCAATTTCTTGTTTAATTTGTTTATATAAATGTGCTAGTAGATTGTATATAAATACCTAAAATATATAGATAAATAATTTCTAATATCAAATATATTAAAAAATTATATTCATATATTTTATAGAAAATAATATCTTTATAAATATATTCACATTTGTATACAATTTAAACACATACACAATCATAATTAGTAAGTGGTTTTAATATAATATTATACAATATCAGATAATGATTTTTAATCAAGTGTTAGATTACACTTGTACTGAATGAGAAATACTCATTTTATATGAGATCATGATTTCATAAAGTATTGGCTATTAGTTTCAATGATAAACAATTCATTGATTTTTCATCATATAAGAAACATGTTAACTGCAATATTTAAATTATAAATTTAAAAAATTGTATTAAATATACATTACAAAAAATCATTAAATTAAAAATATTTTTAAAAATAAAAAATAAAATAGTTTGAGTGATATAAAATAGTTTCTAAATTTATAAACTAATTTTTAAATCAATATATAATTAATTAACAAAGTTTTAATTACCAACTATTTTAGTATTACTGAAATATTTATTTATATAAACTAATGTATAGAACATTAATATTTGCCCTATAAATCTTGAAATTGCTTAAGCGACAAGGTTAATACTCATTCGATGCAGAGAGAACTAAATTTGCACTATAAGCTTTAAACGTTGATATTGGTGCTTGAGTGATGAAACTTTTTACTCATATGTATAATTTCAACCTCAAGTCGCAAACTTCTATCCTTTAATCAAAATCTCATTCGTTCGGTGAATATTTTTCTACTAAAAGAATTTAATTGATTAAATTTTCAATTTACTTTATATTAAAATTTATTGATTGAAATCTCAATATTCTTAAATAATTATAAAATTGAATTACTTGAAATATATATTAAGTATATAAGATTTATTTAAATAAATAATGTTTGATCATCTTTACATGTAAATTTTATATAATGACGTTTCATACTAAAGATTATTACTTTTTATTTTTTTATCATATTAAAATTTGTTTTTAAGTTATTTTAGATTTAAAATTAAAGTTTTTAAAAAGTACTGATCTTAAAATCAATATCAATCGATTTAAAAATATTCAAATTATTTTCTAAATTCCAATATTCAAAATTTACATCTATAAAAATTAACATTAATTTAATTTCAATCCAAATGGTTATCAAACAAAGTCTCTATTATTCATATAGTTAACGGAACTCGTTTTGGAGGAATATAATTAAATTAATATTTTTCATTTTAAAGAGATTGAAAATAATAATAATAATAATAATAATAATAATAATAATAATTTTTATTTTTTTTTCATTGTAAAATTATTGAATATTTAAATCAGGGTATTGAATGGTTCTATTAATTAATGTAACAATGATTGTTAATACAATTTTGCAAGTAGACTATTACACGGATGTTGCATTACTGATATCAGACATCAAAAGTAATGGTGTTCTCTTTTTTTCCTTTCTTTCCTACATTATCTAATTACTTGGAAACCATTTTTAATAACATTGTTTTTTTTTTAATTTTTACTTTGTTAGGTTTTTTCCTCAAATGGTACACTGAAGAGTGTTCTATCTAACTTGAAAATTTGGATCCAATAAATCTTTAACCATGAGTAAATTCATATCAAAGAGATCTAATTTTACCTTGAACTTCAAATATTAAGGAATTAGATTTATTCTCTGCTTTTCCTACTTTTTTATGTTCCGAGATTATTATAATTTTAACCTTTTAAAAAAATTAAATTGATTGATATATGTTTAACTTTCAATAAAATATTTTTATTCTTAATTTATTCTCAAATTGATTAATTTGTCTGAATAAAAATGTATTATTTGAAAGAGTGAATTTATTTAAATAAAATTACTTTGAAATACATTATTTTTATTTTTAATTTATGTAAAAGAACATTAAATTTCAGTAGTATATAAGATATCCATTACAGAAACCAGCAATATTTGATATGATTGAATGACATACTAAATTTTGTTACCTGAATTTGAATATATATGAAGTGTTTTAGGGTTTTTAATTCATGATCTTTGGCACCGACTAGTGTTGAAAGCAATGTATTACAGAACAGAAAGCCCTAGACAAGAAGTCCTTTTTGGTGAGTTGATGGATCATAGTCTGTCTTTTAAAAGAAGAGGCTAATATGGAAAGACATAATACGTACATGTGTGAAGGATGTTGATGATACGAGGAAGAAGTATCTTTGTTCAGACTAGTATTTTGTCTTTGGATTTTCTATTGGAACAATCACAAACCCTTGCTTAGCTTCTTGTATATACACATACGTGTGCTGGAGGAAGCATTCCGTTTATCGTGGAGCTTGTGATTCTTTGTGACATGAGATTAAAGAAGCAATATCATGTTTTTATAATTTACTTGTTTTGTCACTGAGGAGATGTTCTCCGAATAACTTTATCACAAACAAAATAAAATGCCCAAAATCCAAAAAAAGTAATAACGTGAAGCTGACATATCAAGAAACAATCGGAAATTTTTGGATATATATATACAGGGAATCAAATTTATGCATGTGAGGCTGGCACTTGTGGGTAGAAATCGTTTTGATGCATGCCACCTCATTGTTTACATCATAACCCTTGATGAAGTTTCGTTTACGTGAGTATTTAATACAAGTACTTTGGTTGTTCACTTCACCAACATAAACTTCTAGAGAAGAATCTTATGCCAGACAAATTCCAGAATAATTTGAGTGAAACTTTGAAGTTACCGAGCTTTCAGGGAAGGAACTACTATCACACCTTAATTACTATCTGGTGTCTATGAGTTGTTTGTGATGAAAAATTTGTATATTATTGAATCTGTGGAAGAGTGAATACAATTACGAAGTGAATGAATTGACGGGAGATATATACCAGCTAAGAGCGTCAACGGTGGTCCAATGGTATTCAAAAGGAATTCGAGAGAAAATGACAGAAAGAAAAACCCTAGCAAAATCACTGTCATGAGAAAGAATGAAGAACTTTGGTCTATGTATAGTGTGTATGTGTCTGCATCGTAGGACCGTGTGGCTCAAGGAGGGGTAGCAAATTGAAGCAAAGTCAAGACCATGGTTTTGGGTTGGGTTAATGAGAGCATGCATGCCCTAAAGGAGTACTACAACTTTGATTTTGGTTTGGGTCAGAATGGATTCCATCACTGTGCTATTGGCTCATTGGTTTGTGTATGTTATCATGATAATTTGTTGTCACTTTGTAAGTCATTGTAGTTTTAATAATGCATGAAGTTTTCTATAATAATAAGTTAGCCTTTGGGTTAGACTTTTACCTATCAGTTTGAACTGTAATATATATTAAGTAGAAATGGGATTGACACAAACCTGAAGGAAATTTTGAGTATGCAAAATGCAGTAATTTGAGTAATAATTGGTGTATGAGTTTGCAGACCGAGTTCTGAGTTTTGTGCAAACAGATGTTAGGAATCTATCGATTTTATCTAAATTTGGTAGCAAGGATAATTATAGATATCCAAAGTTGGTTTACACAGACAGAGCTTAAAGTGATATTTAAAATTCAAACATAGGAACTTGGGTTTGAAGGTAAACAAAAGTTTGTTATTATCATAGTAATATAAATTGAAGGGTGTGGATGTGCATCGTCAAAACTAGTTAGGCAAGCAAAACTTTTTACCGAAAGTATAAATTAGCATAATAGTTAGGCAACAAAAACAGAAAAGAAATGCTTGGAAAACTTCCCCCTGCACTAGTGTCTCCTAAGGAAATTCAACAATGTCATTTCCCCACCAACGACCTCAAGTAATTGAAATCAATTCCTTTCATATTCTGGTCCCCACACCCACTATCTGCACTTCTTCATCCTTCCCCACAAACCATATGAACACTTTGGGAAAAAGTATACACTATTCATTGAAAGCCTATTTGGGCATCCTCTTTCTACTTTAAGAAACTTATTCCATAACCATTCAACTCCAAATTATACACTCGCCCCCCCTTCCTCTCCCATAGTTTTCTTCACCACTTTATCATACAATTTGATTGAAATGTCCCCACTACTCCTTCACCAATTAAGGACCTTCATTTCCTATATATGCCACTTTTTCATTCCCTCCTTATCCAACAAATCTTTTCTACAAACCCTATAACTATAACTCTAACTCTAACTCTAACTCACTCTTCTATTCTATACTCTGTATTATCATTATTGCACTCACTTCTCATTCTCATGTTATTTTATTTCAAGTTTTAGTTTGTTCTAGAAGAACTCATTCCCTCACCCAAACAAAACATAGATTCTCTAGGCGTGGGGTTACAACACTTAGACTACGCAAATGGAAAAGTGAATCAGGATTCCCCCAATCCGATTATGATAATTGATTAAATGAATAACCTAGGCCCCCACCCTTTCCCCAAACACCCTGTCCCCAAAATACACCTTTAGCTTAGGACTCTTCTTCTCTGGGTCCCACCTTAGCTGTATTCACATCCAAACACCACCTCTATATATACTATATCTCTCTCTCTTCCATTCTCCCCCATCTCTAATACGTACCCTTCATCTGGTTGGCTGCTCTCTATATATAACAAATAAAATAATTCCATCGTCAAACTTTCTCATCCTCACACCTTAATTATTTCGCCTATATATACACACACATTACAACCATATTCTCCCCCAACAAAGCTCCAAAAGATACAACATACACTCACACACTTGAAGATATCATCATCATCTTCATCTTCATCTTCATATTGTTGTTTTGAAATTACTTAGAATGTCTGGGGTTTGGGTTTTCAAGAACGGTGTGGTGAGGCTGGTGGAGAACCCTGGGGGTGAGGCCGTGGAGGGAAGCCGCGGTGGAAGAAGGAAGATGCTTGTTCATTTAGCAAGCAATGAGGTTATCACCTCTTATTCGGTTCTAGAGAGAAAATTGTATTCACTTGGGTGGGAGCGTTACTACGATGACCCTGATCTTCTTCAGTTCCACAAACGCTCCACCGTTCACCTTATTTCCCTCCCTAGAGATTTCAACAAGTTCAAGTCCATGCACATGTATGACATAGTGGTGAAGAACAAGAACGCTTTTGAAGTTAGGGACATGTAGGGTAGGGAGGGACAAGACAACATAAGCATAAGCGAACACACATATATTATATATAGTGACCAAACAAATCACAACCCTGCAAGGCCTTCGGGCAGGGTACCCTGCTACTGTTGAAGTGTCAGTGTTTGTGTACTTACTTACTACTACTCCTTCAACTCTTGGCGGGGTAGTTTCCTTTAATTCTCCATTTTCATTGAGTTAGGTGTTTGAGTGTTTGATTTTGGACTTGTGGCCATGGAGGGTGAGGTCTATGTCCAATTCATTGTCACATTAACTTTGGGTGTTTCGATTGGTGAGTTTATTATTATTATTATTATTATTGTTATATATGTTATGATAATTATTTCATGTTTATGTACACGTAGGTAGGGTCTGATTCCTGATTTGTGAGGACTGGGTGCCATTAATTATCTCTGTGTGTTCTGCTGTAAATTTTTACTCATTTTCCAATCAAATTTGAGTTTTCTATATTCCACTGCTAAATATTCACATTGCCTGCATTTCTATTTTTCATCATAATTGGATAATATACCTCATAACAAGTTTATTTTATTCATTTGGATATCTTCTATCATGTTATTTGACACATACAAAAACGTATAAATGTATAATAAATTATTGAATACAGTAAAAAGACAAAGAAATGTAAATTGGTTGTGGTGTTCAAATTTATTACGTAAATATGTATTATTTAACACATTTAGCTTGTAATATGATGACTCTGGTTCATGCATGGTGGATCAGAAACGATGATGAGTAAAATTGAAGGATATAGAGGGAATTTTTATGCTCCTGAGATAGAGTGAAATACAAGATGTTTTCCGTCTCTATCTTAACCAATATCTAATACAACTATTTTTTTTTTTAAATGTTAAGGGAAAGCATAATGTTTCATTAGATAGATGGTAGAGGGAGAAGAAATGAAAAAGAGAAAGAAAATTATTTTATGGACACTCTGGTTAATATTAAAAAAAGTGTAAAATATGATAAGTGATAGGATATCCATAAGGAGAGAAAACAATTAAACTAATGTATATACTGTTGAAGTGTCCCTATAATAAGGCTAAATATATACTTAACTAATGTGATGCAGTACAGAAAAATAAAATAGAATAGAAAAATAGATGTATAAATATATCTTGAAAAAATATATGTTAAATTAGGAAATATATTATCCATTCAGAATTAGTTGAGTTATTTTCTAACAATTTGTTTACATGATTTTTAAAGACAAACTTGTAGTCTTACATATTTGGAACTCTCGCTAGGTTGTTCAATAAGAATTGTTTTTTAAATCTTTGAGACACTTTAAAAATGTTCTTCCACAATAATTTTGAACATATAAATCTCAAATAAGTTGGAATTTAATTCAAAAGATAAAAAAAAAGAATAATCTTCTTCTGAATATGTTAAAGTAATAATATGATATCGAAATAAACATAATAAAATAAAACTATGTTTTAGTTGTCTAAACTGATTTTTTTAAAATCTCTCTAATAATCAGACATTTTATCCTACTAAATAAAATCACTTTTGGAGTATATCCTTAAATTAACAATTCTATCGACACATTTATTTTCTTTTCTAAAAATATATAACAAAACTTTGTTTATAGTAACATGGTAATTTCATCTATCTCTAATGGGTCACAACACAATAAGTGTTTTTAAAAACAACAAACAGAATAGATTAGACTTATTTGTCCTATCCATGTGTTTGGATTGATCTCCATGATTTAATATTATTTTTTTCTTTTTTAATGCATTTTTCATTGTGACATTACATTGTTGATGAAATTTTAATGTGTAAACCTAATTGAAATGCAAAGGTTTTATTTTGATATTCTGTGGTATAAGACTCTTATATAACAAACAAGTGATTTGGCATCTTAATATTTTTTTTAATGATACATAAATTCTTAAAAAAAGGTGAAGGGAAAGGAGTATTACTCTTTTGGTCATATTGTTGTATGAAGCTACATTACTTTTAAATAATTGAAATATATTAATATTAAAAAAAATAAAAAATGATATAAAGTTATGTTAAGTGTTAACCACTTAAAAATTAATTTAATAAAACATAAAAGGGTAAATCAATTAAGGTGGAATGTGGAATGTGTAATGCATATTTTATAGTCTAGTTTAGTTCTGAGTTATAGGAAGAAGTTGGATTAGACAGAAAAATATTAAATAATAGATAAATTTTCTAGATTTAATATTTTTTAAAAATATAAATAATCTTAAATATAAAGATAAATTTTCTAGTTTTAATATTTTTTTAAAATTAAATAAATAGAATATGATCTTTTATTTTTAAAACCCTAAATATAGATTATTTGTTTTAATTTTGTATTTTATTTTTTACACTTTATTAGATTTTTTTTTCTGAATTTTGTTGGTTCTAAGAAAATGAAAAAAAAATGAGTAAATAAAAACATTGTAACCTAAAACTAACACAAAATTTATCATCAGTTATTACCAACAATAACTATCACTTAAAAATAAATAAAAAGATATCATACTCTTCATATATTCAAAAAGGTATTTTTAAAATTAAAATATAATATATATATATATATATATATATATATATAAATGGAGAAAGAAGATATGGAGGTTTATGAAGAATTTTACAAATAAAAAAATTATAAATTGTCCCTGTGATAGCTTGGAAGGAGGAGCAATGGTGGCTGGATGGACGACAAGATATAGAGATGGGCAAGAAAATGAGATCACGTGTGAATAGATGCCATTCTTCACAATTTCACTTTTATTTTTCTTCAAGTGGAAACACTAACTTTTTATTGCTATTATTATGTATAGTTAGATATAAAAGTTTCAAAATTAAATTAAACATTCATCTTAGTCACTTAATATTAGATTGAAATTTTGTGTATAATATTTAAATTGATGGCACATTGTAAAACTTAAGAAAAAGGAAAACTACTAATGTAGCCTTTCAATAGGTATATGAATATTTGAAATTTGAAAAAGTGATACTTTTTGAGATATTCTTTTTGTTCTTGGGGTTTACGATTGGGTAAGTGGTGTCCAACCTAACTCGCACGCTAGTATTAGGATACCTCTCCACTGCATATCTAACCATTTTTCCTCGTTCCTCACAAAACTATTTCATCATTTCTCTTTTTTTTTTATCTTATTTTATATTATATTATATTTTCAACACAGTTTATTACAATTAGTTTTAAACTGCATAACACAAATTCGTATAAGCATCCGATTTATTTTTTTTTTCACAAAATGACTCTGTCTTTTTTTTTCATTTTTTTACAATTAACTATGTCGGCAGACAAGGGATAAATGTTTAGATCATCTTCGTAATTATACACCTTAAATAATTTAAAATTATTCATCTTAAACCTGAATAAAAAAACTTACCTCAGTTTCTAGACATATAAAAAGTCAAATAAAGATAAATTTAAAGTTAAACTGATATATGTATATATAAGTATATGTATGTGCGTAGACGTGTATGTATGAAATTTTACAAGATTTGTGAGATAATGAATACTTTGATTTGGTTTGAATTTATTTTTATAAAGAAATTGAAATAGTTTATAATGAAATATATTATTTGAGCAAGAAATTAAAAAAAATGAAATCTTGTGTTTTATGATTATTAAAATTAAATAATTTTAAATTTTATTTTTAAAAGTAAAATTATTTATATTATTATATTTATATTTGTATAATTTTTTATATTTATCAGATGTTATAGAATTGATAAAATTCGATAAGTTGTTGGTTTGGCCAAGATCAAGGTATCACAATCTACATTTTATTTTAATAAAAATCAACGAATTTTTCTTTTATACTAAAATGAATCGTATTATATTTTTTTTACGTCATCAAGGTTACTTTATTGTTGGTGTAAATCAAAATTATTTTCTAACCATCATTAATCAAAGTTTTCTAAGTCAACATAAATTATGTTTTTTCAAATGATATCAAACATGTTTACTTTTCAATTTATGTTAAGTTAGATTAATTATAACTAATAAAGATCGTAATTATTTTTATCCAATATCATTAGAAACTTTTTTCTTGACAATAGGTTAAAGTTGTTTCTTATTTAATATTATTGAGGATTTTCCTAATCGATTTAGTTTATGTTAATTAGTTTTTTTTATTAATGTTAATAAGAGTTATTTTTATTTACTTTACTAGAATTATTTTTTTATTATTATTGTAGACCACTATTATCTCTTACTTTACATTAATTAGAGTTTTATCGATTAACTTTTCTTTTGACGTGTTTATCGTGATAAGTTTTTATCAATATGTACTGATCATTATTTTTTTTAATCAGATTTATAATTTTTTTTCTTTTTCTAAAGTTAAAACTTGAAAAACATTCAATTAATACTACTAACTAGGTTGCTTTTTACCGTTGAAAAAAAAATTGAGTCAATACTAAAAAGAGATAGAAAAAGAAAGTTGGAGAAATCTCTTTTATTCAAAAGGCGTGTTAACTTATTCAGAAAGAATGGAACACATTTTCTGTGTCTTCTCTGCTGTTTTTTCTTTTCTCAGCTCTCCATAGATCCACCCCTTTATTTCAATGTTCCTATAATTTAAATTTCACTTTTCTCTTATTCTTTGTTTAAGAGTTTTTTTTTTTTTTAAATCGTTCTTATTTTTCTCCATTAAACTTAGATTCCAAATTCCAATTAGCAAACCTAATATGATTTGCATCCAATATTGTTGAAGACAGGAGAAGAAAATAATTAGATAAAATAAGAATCCAAGAGAAACTTGTTTTAAAGTAAGTGTTGAAATTTCTAGAATTAAACTGTGATTACTATTAGGTGAAACTAGAGAAACTTGTCACCCATACCTTAGTTGTTAGGTTTTGTCTTAAATCTTAATGTCTATATTATGTACTCAATATTTAAAATGATTATTAAATAAATAAATAAAATGATAAAAACAGCATATTTTTCCAATAGTTAGTTAATATATAACAGTGGCAACTTATACTGCGAAAACTATAAAGATTACATTTTGTTTGTTGAACAACTAACATCTAATCCACTTGGGGCAGACAATATTAAAGTTTATGGTTTTACAAACTTATTTATAAATATTACAGAAAAACACAACTATTTTATGTGTTAAAATTAATTTATACAAAAGTTGTTTTTTTAAAATCTCCAATACAATTCTTTCAATTTTTATTTTAATTTAGTGAAGGGCCTTATTTAATTTTATTTTCTTCTTGTTTTTCTAGAAATTCTTCCATATATACGCTTAACTAAGTTTGTTTGATAAAATATACGGTATAAAACAAGCACATATCTGGTAAACTAGTTATTAGATATAAAATATTTGGTTTTTCTTTCGCATTACGAAATTCATCCAAATATACACTTACTAATTTAAAGTTTATCAAATAATACTATCTCAGAAACAAACCTATAATAATCCAACTTCTAAATTTAAGTTATTAATTAATAAACTAGTTATTAAATATAAAATCATATAAAAAGACATAATTATATAAATAAAGTTTTGCTTCTAAATCCTAAACAAAACATATATAATTCCAATTATAATTTTTTTTTTTATTTCTTATTTTAAATTATACTTATATTCAGTTTTATTGTAAAAAAAACTAAGATGAACAAACGGCAAAAAATATAAAAAAGAATATTCATTCTATTTTCTTATCCTTCCTTGAATCCAATAGAAAGTCTAAATATACAAGAAATATACTCATTATAAAATATAAAATAGAGAGTCAATAAAAATTAAAATAAAACAAACAAGATAAAGGTCAAATATATGTAAGGAACAACTAACAATTAGAATAGAAAAAATTAACAGTCTTGTATTCATATTTTTGTTAAGTTTTTTTTTTTAATTTTGTTATATATAACTTTCACATAATATCATATAATTAAATATTAGTAACATTAAATCCTTTTTAATTTAAACTACATAAAAATAAAAAGTAATCCAACAAATATTAAAAATAATACAATAATGCATATAAATATTCATATCTCTAATTGAAAATTTGGAAATAATTAAATAAATTAAAAATAATAGAGATAAATTAAAATAGAAAAAATTAAATAAATTACAAAAAACACTTGTAACACATTTTAATTGTGAAACTAGTTATAAACTAATCAAATAACTACTTGATTGATCTTACCAAATTCAATCTAAATCTTCTTAAGCTCACCATCATCAATTCATATTACCAAGAAATTTGTCAGAATTTGCATACATACATGCTATATAAAGAGGAACAATTTTCTATATTTAAAGTAAAGAAGAAAAGAGAAACAAATTAAGAGTGTAAACAGTCCAGCATATGATACATCACAGACACACCCAGTCTCCTCTCTAAGAATTTCCAAGAATATCGTGATCATTATGAACCTACAAAGAAGGTAGGAAACTTTTTTCTTCAATTGCCAAACTCCCCCTTCTAAGCAGACTTTTGCTAAAACTTCAAAGAAAATGCTCTTTAAACATCACTTAAATACCTATCCGTAAACTTCCATTTCTTGCTAATTTGCACAGTTGAATCCATGGCAGACAGAAAGCCAGATAACCAGGACCAAAAGCAACAAAATTCCAAGAACAACCAATTTAATTTTCATGTTCTGATACCACATCTTCCGATGGACTTGAGTTCCCTTCTTTCTGAACTCCTGGGCCTGAAAATCGGAATGTTATGAGTTTTCAAGTTTTGGTTTTTCATTCCTGGAAATTTAATTCATGGGACTGTTATGATTGGAAAACTATTCGTAGGCATGTCTAAAAATAAGTTTGTTTAGTTTTTAATATTCCTGAAATACTCCCTAAATTCTAAATTAATTAAAATTAAAAAAAATGGAAGTCATAATAGAGGTTACAAAGTAACTTCCTCATTCCCATGAGAATATAACTAGACCCCTTAGCAGGAGAGTAAAAATTGTACAGGTTTGAGTATGTAACTTTCCTGGGAATAAAACATATCCAGAGATACATTCTCACTTTCATATTCCCAGGAATGCAAAAAGATTCTGTGAAACAAACTCCTCCAAAGATGTCAAACCTCGTTCAACTTACTTGTGAGTGCAATGTCTCAGACTTGTCGGCAAGAATAGTTAGATTTTCTCCTCTATCAATGGCCTGAAAGCACATGTAGCAAAAACAAAGTTGGCAATGTATTACACCGTCTTGTTTAATATTTTGTAATCAATGCATCCAGCAAAGGCAAGTCAGTATACTGATGTTAATACAACCAGGACAACATATAGGAAAAAGTCCATGTGATATAGAATTTAACAAGTTATGATTTAGCCACTGAAAATCTTAAAGGTAAATCCAAATTTAAGTATTGTCAAATTGTGATAGCAAGTTGTCACCAACAATGGTGACAGGGAGGAAAGGGGCAAGGATAGAAGCACATTGCTTCTCCAAAGTTTTTTATTGTGCTCTAAAATTTCAATTCTTGAAATTTTCCAAAAGAAATATAAGGAGGTTTACCTAACCTTAGTGATTTTTTTCCAAACCACCCGCAAAAGTTGCAATAAAACAAGCAAATGACTAATAGAGCAATCTTCAAAACCATATTTCCCCCCCTCCATTTATCTCAATAACGGTAACATACATAACAATGGATTGAAGGCTAGTAGACCAGGATGCACGAGACAACTGCACAGGGAAATTACTGAAAATATCCCAAAAATCTCACGTCTCACTCTTAAGCTTAAACATACCTTATCAATGTTCTCTAACATGATACTCTTAACTTCTGAAACTTGAGCCTTCACTTTTATTAGCTTTTCAATCTCTTCAGCATGGTCTATGATATACTTCATGTGCTCTTTCATTACTGGTCTGCAAATGTGCATCTGTATTATTTAACACTTTTATACAAAAAAATTCTATTCAAGCATTGAATTATATAAGTAAACATCATCAAGAATGACTTGGAAAGAAATAAGCATACCCAAACTCCTTGTTGAGACTTTTGGCGACAGCTGTGTCAGCCTTTCCACCACCATATCTTTTCCTAAAGTCCGCTTTGACACGTTCTAGGAAAGCAATAGAGATTTGTTTGCTGACAGATTCCTTGGCAACAACACAGTAAGCTGCAATTTACATAGATCCCAAATGGAAAACATTAATAGTGTGTTGAATTGGCTTCATGGTGAGAAAAATCAATTTATTTTTCATGGTGAAGATAAAGCAACGATAGTTGCTTTTAACTTTTCATGGTATCACCGTGATTATGTGGGAGAGAATTGATTATTGGGTGTTGTCCAAACTGGACCAAACACACTATAAGAAGATAAAATCCACATGGGTGCAACTCAATGTTTCAGTAACCCTGAGTCACAACAAAGATGAGAATAAACAGAAAATTGCACAAAGCTAAAGAAGAACGCGCACAAATTTATGTAACTCGGCCGATGTGACCCATACTCAAATTCGATTGAGAGTTTCTTAATTTTTTCAAAGAACAGATAAAGAGTCTCAAAATGAGTGATAAAGTAAGTGAACATCTTAATTTTTTATCCTAACTCACCACCACTTAGAATTTGGAATGTAACTCATGAGGTGAGACTCACGTTCCACTTATATACACTATAATCGACGTATAGTGTATTAAACCATTAAACTCATGTTCCACGCCTAGTCAACGTGAAATTTCAAAAATAAACCATTAAAAGGAAATACACAAAAACAGGTCTAGTAACCTCACTTTTTTGTCGTTTTAAAAATTTTGTGCTTCAAAATATCGGGTAAGATTACAATTGGATACAGCTCATTAATAAAATGGTTGGAAGAAGACGGTTTGATTCATAAACCAAGAGAAGGGGAACATAGCCTTGTTTCTATGGCAGCCTAAGTCCAACCCAAGAAAAATTCATAACTTCACAGCCACAAGATAAGTCCTGGTCCCAGAATAAAGACTTGGTTCTAATTCTCATCAATAAACCACCTTAAATGAACCCGGAGAACCGAAATTCCTTTTTTCACCATCCATTTGTTTGAAATGAAAAAATAACAAAACTTGGGCATGAACCCCAAAAAGTAAAGAAACCCAGCATGGAAAATCCACAAAAAAAATAAATATATATGTGCCAGTTTGATGCGACAGAGTAGATCCAGCAGTTAAAGTGTGAATTAAAGTGGTATAAGGTCCAGCTAAAGAGGAAGATGCAGCAAAGAGAAAAGGCAAGAGATCGGAGGAGAAAAGCAGTACCGTAACCATCTTCGACGAGAAAATTGAAGGTGTGGTGGTCACAATTGTAGGTGAACTTGTTATTGGAAGAGGGTAGTTTCTGGAGACACTGAGCTGCAATTGCAGGGAAGTTCCCGGTGAACTCGGTGTACTCGGCTAACACCACCGTCCCCCGAGCCACGAAACTGTATATAAACGATTCCTGACTCATTGCTCTCTCTGCAACTCGCAACTCAAAAGCAGAGAGAGTGAGAATGAGAGAGAGAGAGAGAGAGAGAGAGAGAGAGAGAGAGAGAGAGAGAGAGAGAGGAAAGAGAACTTGGTCTACTTAGTTATTGCGCTTTATTTGGAACTTGAAGGCCGCGTTTGGTTTCTTCTTTTTCTTCGTCTGAAAGAAAGAAATAAATTGTGGGAGACACTACAACGGCAGGCTGAAAAGCGTGTCTCATCCGAAAATTTACTAATGCACCACTAATTATTTATTATTAAATTAATAATAATAATAATAAATTGCGTTATGTTACGTTACGTCCATTTTCTCTTGTATTTTTTTACCTGGAATTGTTGACTGGCTTTGACTGAGTTTGAAAAGAGATTAATCAATAATCATTATTAAAGTGTTTAATAAAAGAGAAATGTATTATGATAACTAAGTAAAATCAGTAGGGAAGTGGAGGAGGGTTTGCTTTATTACTTTTTGCCCCGGTTTCCTCGATTTCATTGGATTTGTTCCTTACTTAAACTACACTTCCTCATAATAATGCCACAAATTCTACTTTTTTATTTAAATATAAGAAGAAAAAACTATTTAATATTATCATTTCAATTCGCTGGTAAACATGAGTAGAGATAGTTTAAAAAGTATTATTTTATGAAATCAATAAAAGTAAATAAACTTACTTATGTAATTTTTTTATTTATTTAGGTCTAAGTCAAACAGTAACTTGAATGTAAGAATTGAGAGTACTATTTTTCTTTATTCAATAATAAAATTCAATAGTATAATAAATGCAATAATGAATGTCCTTGTAGTGTATACTGAATGAGTATAACCTTGCTACGTTACATTTAATAGGATGGTACAATAAAATTACACTGTACTTTCTAAAGGTGATTTCATTGAAATTGAAAGCCAGAATTTTGTTCAGCTGCGTTAATTAAATTTTCGGGTGGCTTCACCTAAATATAATTCAATTTTTATATTATTTTTTATTAATATTTCTATTTTATAATACACCTAACTATCACAAGTGATATTATAAACATATTCACAATAAAAATATTGTTTTTTACATATTGATGAACTTCTTTACCACTATTCATCGAAATTTTATTTTACATGTTTTAACGATAAAAATAATAATTTATTGACTATATTCTAATGAAATATGCACATAAGAAAGTATTTAAAGTAAAATGTTTTTTAAATAACAAATGGAAAAAGAGAAAAACAATTTTCTATCACTTCTTGATAAGAAATATGTATGAAAATTTAATTTATAAACAGTAAAAAGATATTTTATTTTGTTGACATTATTTTAATATATGTCGAATAATGTGTGCATTCGTAATTTTATAAACATATCAATTATTTGGTTTTAAAGCATTATTATTACGGGCCTTTGTATGAAATAATTAATATTACTATAATATTACATGTATATATATAAGAAGAGTTGTGGCTTGACTCCAATTAAGTATTTAGAAAATTAAATCATGTTATATTTATTAAAATTTCTACAGTATTAAGTGTGGGTATCGAAAATTGTTTTAAGACTACAGTCATAACTTTGAATGATTTTTTTTTCGTAAAATTATTGGAAGAATAAATTATATAATAACTTTTTTATTAATAGTGAAATAAAAAAAGTTGTTAGATTATATAAGTGATTACAATAGTGTAATCACCGAGTTAATTTGTTTAAAAGTAAAAATTTAAATGATAATAAGTATAATATTTTACTTTTTTAAGTTAAAAAATTTATAAATAAGAAAAATTAACAATTCAAACTTCATTTCATAAAAAAAATTATTATCTATTCATTTCATAAAAAATATTATCTATGTAACATTTGTGTTTTTTTCTTATTTTTAGATTTCTAAAATAGTTGTTTATCTTTTTTTTTATATATAATATTTTTGTGAGTTTGAGTAAGTTTTCTTTATCATTTACTTGTTTGAACTTTGATATGAATAGTGCATGTGTTTGTGAAATTTTAGATATTTGTATTAATAGTTAATATTTCCTTACAGACATATAATGTCCAACCACGCTCCATCATGATAAGAACATGAGATATGTTACATGTTTAATTGCTAAAGAAGTTGAATATTGCAATTCACTCAAATTACTTTAATATGATATATTTACAAACAAATTAGTCCATTTTATGAGTATAAGTGAAGTAGAATTGTGTTAATCAATTTGGACCAACTTGTAAGAGAAGTCTAAATCATCCAACAAAACTTAATTAATTGAAAATTTGAAACATTTAATTGTTTAACGACCACTTTATTCACCTAGCAAATTCAATTAATTGAAAATTCAAAAAGTTTTGATCATTGGACTAAATTCATGTAAGGAAATTTTGAGAGTTTTTATTCGTTGGGCAAGTTTGCTCTAGTGGTTGAGTGAATAGAATGGTAGTCAGGTGAATTTTAACGTGTGTTTTACTGGTGAGAGTATTTTCTAAATTTTAAATGACATGTTTTTAGATGTATGTAAATGCTAAAGTTTTTCATTTCATTCAATTATTATATTTTATCAATATATTATGGTTGCATGTAATTATAAGGGCGTGAATGAAATATTGCAATTTATTAGTTTTTAAGATGAGTTAGGACGCATATGAATCTATATGTGATTTTTGTAAACATAGTTATTTCTATAAAGGGAATATTATGTCAAGAGTTTATAATGCGCATTAAATTTGAGATTTTAAAGATGACCTTGACTCGCATAGAAAAAAGTATATTAGTTGGTGAGAGTTAAAGAAGATTTCTATGACGTAGTTTGTAATTTGAAAAAAAAACTATTTTTTAAATATATGGATTTATCCTGTCACACGAGTATATACATGTTTAACTTTATTGTATGAGACAACTTAGTGAAAATAGTGCGACAAATACAAATTTCATAATTTATTGTCTGTCGAAAATAGAGTCAAATGTTTATAATATTGATGACATTAATTTATCATATGAAAGGTAACTAACAAACTTAAGGTTAGACGTTTGATTATGATATTTAATGAATTGTGTATCTATCTATTATACATATGGTTGAAATATGAATGAATAGTTTAAAATGTGAAAAAAAAAAATGTGTATGAATTTGATATATGCATTTATAAAAGCTTTTGAAACACTAATGTGTTGTTTTTTCAAAAACTATAATGATAATGTGTTATAAAAAAAATATGATATTGCAGGAGAGTTTAATGAAGACTAAGAAAAAAAAATATATTAGTATTGATATTTAAATAGCATTTAATTAGTATATGGAATTGATAAATATTATTAGACAAAAGTGATAGTTGTAATTAAGAGTGATATAATAGGATTTGGATCTTAAATACGTGAGTAAGCTTGAGATTTTAAATTCTTGAAGCGGTGTTGTTAATTCTGGTATGTGTTTGGATTGATTTATCATAGATATTATTTATTTGTAATTGTGTTGATCTGTTCTGTTTTTAGTGAATGCGTTAGCGGAGGTGAAAGGGTCATGGGAATTGGTTGAGAGAGAGATAAAAGAAGAGGCGTGATTTGATTAGGGTTTCCATCAGAATTGCATGAATTGAGAGAGAGGAATGGGGGTGTTGAAAGGAAGCGTATGGGGATTGTTAATGATAGTGTGGGTGTGGAAATTGGCGGCAGGGGAAGAGGAAAAATGCGAGAACCGATGGATCCACATAAGGAGGCTACCGTCGAGGTTCAACCTGGATCTGCTGGCAAACTGTTCGGAGTATCCATTGTTGGAGGACCTATGCCCCTACCTCGGAAACCACGGTCTGGGGCAAAAAACCCATAACCGCTCCCACAGTTGGTACCGAACAGACTCTTCCATGCTGGAACTCATCTTCCACCGTCGGATGCTGGAGTACCCGTGCCTCACGCCAGATCCCTTCCTCGCAAAGGCAATCTATCTCCCCTACTACGCCGGCCTCGACGCCCGCCGCTACCTTTACGGTCCAGAATCAAACTTCAGCGCCTTACATGGCCTCCACCTCTTCCACTTCCTACAACAAGACAACCCCCAAATCTGGGCCCGCCACATGGCCCACGACCACTTCCTCGTCATGGCCCGCCCCGCCTGGGACTTCTCCCAACCCCTCACCAACGACCCTCGCATCTGGGGCACCTCCTTCCTCGAGCTGTCCCAATTTTTTAACCTCACCGCCCTCACGCTCGAGGCCCGCGCGTGGCCCTGGCAGGAACATGCCGTTCCATATCCCACCTCCTTCCACCCTCCCAGCCTCGGACTCCTCGAATCCTGGCTCACCCGCGTCCGCCGCTCCAAGCGTTCCATCCTCGCGCTCTTCGCAGGCGGAGGCGGCGGCGGCGGAGGCGGATCCTCCACGCCCAACGTCCGTCGGAGCATACACAGCGAGTGCGAGAACGCCACCTCGGACCCCTCGTACGAGAAGTTGTGCGAGATCGTGGACTGCTCCAACGGGGTTTGCGAGCACGATCCTATTCGGTTCATGCGGCCCATGCTACAGGCGAGTTTCTGCTTGCAGCCTCCCGGGGACACCCCCACGCGCCGGTCCACGTTCGACGCGATACTCGCTGGGTGCATACCGGTTTTCTTTGAGGAGCTTTCGGCCAAGTCGCAGTATGGGTGGCATCTGCCCGAGAATGAGTATGAGGATTTCTCTGTGTTGATTCCGAAGGAGGAGGTTGTGTTCAGGGGATTGAGGATTTTGAACGTTTTGCAACGGATACCTAGGGCTAAGGTTAGGAGCTTGCGGCAGAGGGTTTTGACGTTGATACCAAATGTCTTGTACAGGAAGCATGATAGTTCTCCCGGTCTCGAGGATAAGAAGGATGCATTTGATTTGGCCATTGATGGTACATTGGATAAGATTCGATCCAGGGTCGAGAAACTTGATTCTGTTATCTAAATCTAATCGTGATTTTCTTTTTGTTTCTTTCCTTATAGGCTCTTAGTTACTCGTTTAAGGTGTACCTTTTTTGGCCAATAATCAATAGAATTACGCAAGAAGATTAGTTGCTGGCACCTGTTCACGGAATTGTGATAGCGCATCTACAAATTATTTGTATCACCAGCATTTGGTTGTCTTTGGAAGTTTCTGTTTCAAGTTCAGAACAGGGAAATGTTGGACTAGTGATAAGGAATAGGTTTTTTTTGCAGTCTTGTCGAGTAGCTTATATGGATCAGCTAGAATTGATGATCCACAAGGGTTCTATTCCGATTCTGTATTTGTACAGTACATGTTATAATGTATGGATACAGCTTATATTGGAGTTTCATATTATAACATGTACTGTACAAATTTGTTGTAGCTTATATTGGAGTTTCATATTGCCTTTTTCTTTTGTGGTATAGAAAAAATTGAAGTTGACCTTGACTAGAACCAGTGCTGGGATCATACTTTATAAGCAATGCACTTCTTTACAAATAGATTGTTGAATTATATTTTCCATTCACTACAGCTTTTGCAACTGGACCATCTGCACAGTGTTATATTCTATTCTATCGATCTGCTGTGTTGTTTCTTTTGCAATGAAATTTAGTTTGAAAAGGTCTGAGGTGTTGATTGCTGACATTCAACCCTTTCCTTTATTTTACTGTAAGTTTCTTTATCTACTGCATGCAAAATGGCAAGTTGCATTTCGTGTTCAGGGAACAAAAAAATTACTGGAATTACCTTTCAGTTTATGTCCTATTCTTTTGTGCTACAACTCATGAACTCTGTTTGGTGCCTCTGTTTTGAAGCCTTTTCAGTCCACATCAACGCCCTCATTCTATCAGAATATTTTGGTCCAGAATGAATCCATCGCGATGAAAGCACAATGCATGCAAGGCTACTTTTAAACAGTTGTGATAGAGTATCGCTAAATAGACCTTTTTTTTAATCGTTTAAACTCGTCTTTTCATGATTTTACCTTCTCATGCGCAGCTCCTTGTGCAGCCTTTTTGTGTTGTGGTCCATTAGATTGTATTTTCTCCAACTTGTAATTTCATTACAATTTACTGTTGTAAGGGTCTGAACTCTGAAGGCAATTAGCAGCCAGGGTATTAATGTTTAACTCGTTTCCAATTTTGAATATTTGGGTATCCTTGAATAATTGTTGTATTTTAGCTAATTTTACAGATTGTGTAATTGGTAGTTCATCACACCGGAATGTTAGAGCAGAAAGAAAACTGTAACAAACCTGAGTTCGATGCTTTAGGTAAATGCCATCAGCCATCTCATGGTGTAAGGTGTTAGTATACTGTTGAAACATGATAATTTATTATACTGATGGATCCTCTGAAGTATAAAAATAAACTGCTCCCGGTGCAGTTGGATCCAAGGATTCTCCTCGTAGTGTTCCATTATATAATATAGATTAAATATTTTAAGGGCAGGATGCGTGCAGTTTAATATTCCGTGCCACTTTCTTAATCGTGCAGATTAGCACAACAGTTTAAGACAGTCTTTATCTGGGTTGGGGGAATCCATTCTATGCAGATTTGGCAACATGGATGGAAGATTCTCTTATGTTACTTAAAAGTGGGCCATGAAAGGAGAAAAAACAAAAAGGCTTATGCATACTTATAATTTGCTTTTTGTTGCTGTTATCTAAAGATATTTTCGTTACTATTTCATTCTAATCAATATCCTTGAATTTTGTAGTCTAATAATAATAATTTTGAATATGATGATGATGATGATGCGATGATGCTTTAAAAAGTGAAAATGAATGCATGGACATTCTTACAATTTTTTAGAATTCTAGAGTCAATGAAGATAAACTAAACATGTTAACACCCCCTCAAGTTGGAGAGTAGATATTCGTCAGAATCAGCTTGGATTTGAAAGTAGAGAATTGTGCGGAAAAGGAAACTTGGTGAATATGTCAGCAACTTGCATGACAAAAGTAATGGGCAGCACTTTGAGGAGACTAGGGTTAAGTTTTCACGAACTAGGTGACAATCAATTTCGATGTGCTTGGTGTACCGTCCCGTCCCCGGGCGTTGACCAAACGTCAAAGTCAACACATGGTGGGACCCCTCCAGGGACCCATGGAAGAAGGTCAACAGGTTGACCGCTCGAGTCATCGCCTTGTTGAGGCATCGCCTAAGTAAGGCGCCGCCCAAGAGAGGCATCGCCAAGCAAGTGTACCGCCAAGTTAAAGCATTGCCAAGCTAGGACATCGCAAGGAGGCTTCGGGCCTCGACAGTTCAGAACAGTGACAAAAGGAAAAGAAAGGTGGCTTCGAGGCCATAAGTTCTAGTACCAGTAGGGGGTAAACTTGACTCGTGAAGTACCCACGCCACTGTTGGGAGACCCTAGGAAAGATACAACCCATGAAAGGGTCACGATCAGGGGAGAACCACGTGCATGGTACGAGAGAAAGGTAGATACACTCCCAGGGCGAGTGACTAGTAATTGGGACACATGAGTTGACACCCAAAAAGTCAACCCACGTGACAGAAGCACTTCGCAGAAAAGAAGGCTCACACGATGGAAAAACCCTAAGTTGGGTGGCGCTGTGGGACCCTCTGCACAGAATAAACGATCAAGTCAAAAGGGTACGTGGCAATACCCACGTGCTCATAAAAAGTTTCAGGGAAAGTTTGCCAAGGTACGCGTTAATTCAGTTAAGATT
>Ga0123342_1002449_pt1 | contig 30833 bp, 10 predicted proteins | sample Turbeawhitnodule_FD_89960 | JGI IMG/M metagenome (GOLD analysis project Ga0123342, IMG submission 89960) | Root nodule microbial communities of legume samples collected from Mexico - Turtle bean Mexico white nodule | ecosystem: Host-associated > Plants > Roots > Nodule | place: Mexico: Nepantla... | reverse complement strand
GTTTTTTTTTTTTTTTTTTTTTTTTGTGGGGGAATAGGGGTTACTTTTGGGGGGGCCCTGCCCTCTGGGGTCCAGAACATGCGATTGAATGTTTTTTTGATTTGCGTGAAACTTTTTCTTCCCCTAAAAAGATTGTTTTTATTTATATTATTTATTTTATTAAAACAATATTAAAAAATTTTTTTAATTTTTTTTTTTTTTTTTTTTTTTTTTTTTTTTTTTTTTTTTTTTTTTTTTTTTGTGTGGGTGGGTAAGGTTGTGTTTGCATAGTAAGCTACAGGTTTGATAATTTAAAAGAAAAGAGGAGGTAAAAAAAGTTGCTTGAAAACCATAGAGTAATAAGTGGACAGTGAGGATCCAAATAATTAAAATGAGAAGCGCATTGATTTTGTGATAATAAGTGAAAGTAGAATAGTAGGGACGCAGAAGCAGATAGAGGGCCAAAGCAAAACAATGGGAAAATGATGACTAATTATTTCGGATAGATACCACAACTGATTATTTTGATAGTGTCTATGATTCTCATTATTGGAAAAACAAAGCTAAACTGTCCCGGTTCCCCACCCATGTAGTAATTATTTCTCACTTTACAATTTTCTTTGCTTTCCTCATATAACAATGTGAATATAGTTTAATAATAATATCTCAAAAGTTGCTCATTACCCAATTCAATCTTACAACACAACCTCCAACTTTATTATCCTCGGTATACCCCAATACATCAACTATTAACAATACAAACCAAGATACCTTCATAGAAAGAAAAACTCTTATTAACCTGGGAAATCAATAATGAAGAAATGGAAGCTGAGATCATATTTTATTTGATTTGGTAGAAATGTGAAAAAAGTAAAAAAAAAATAACCAAAAGGAGAAAGGATGCGATCAATTTTTTTTTTAATTAAATCCACTCAAATGAATATATAATCAATTTTATTATTACAAAATTTAATGTAAATACGTGTTTTTTTATATCTATAATCAATTATCAAACAACGTAATCCAGCTGTGAATTGTGATACTAACGATAAATAATTTAAAATAATTATATTATGAATAATAAATATAATTATTTTTAACTAAACAAACTTTTCTTTCAATTCATTTTTACATCTTTATCCCTTTTTAACCTTTTCTATCCAAACCCAGCATTAGTTTGTTGCATACACAGTTGATAATATAAAACTGGTATCCCACGTGAAGTTCGAAATGCTGATGAAAAAAAAACCGTGAAGTTCGAAAAACTATAATTTACTGTCTACCTGTTTAACAGTGTTTATTAACGTATTTTTTTGCCTAAAAACTTAAACTATGTATTAGTATATGATATTATACTTACAGTAGTAAATAATTAAGTTAATTATTAGAAGAGGATAAAAATATACATTTCAAAGGTAGTGGAATGCATTATATTGCTAGTGTATATTTCTAAAGTCTATATGAGTAGCTTATTTTTCTTAGATAAAAGTTACACTACCTTTTTCTTAGAAAAAGTTGCACTACCAAAGATAATCGTAGACAGATGCCATTTTTATCAGTAAATGATTTTTTTTTATACTGTGACAAAGAAAAAAATGAAATTTATTAGTGTAGTTAATAAAAGAAAATTTTGGTTTAAAATTGTACTATTGGCCTCATGGATTTAAAACAAGATTCGATTTATAACTCTTTGGTTGATTGGTGTCGCAACAAAGATCTGACCACTAATTATAACCTCAATATATTTGTCCCATTATGGAAGTATTTTGATAATAAGACCAATTTGTATGGTCACAAACACCCTATCCTCACATGTTACACCAATATTTTAAAGATATGATAGTGCTCTAAATAACTTGGAAAGCAAGGTCCATGATCTCAAATACCTTGGCTTATAAAACCTAATTACTGGAAAAATAGAAAGAAGTTAACCTTGGGAATATTTCATAAAATAGGTCCATTTATGAAGCTGTTAATTATATAATTTGAATGTTTTAGTTTAAAGTTATTACTTTTAACTAGAAAAAAAAAAGAGTAATGGAAAGAAAGAATGCGTTATATAATACGCATTTAATATTCAATAAAGAAGGTAAAGCTAGGAATACTCCACATTATGAAATTTAAATCGCCCTTGTAATTTTGTTTGTTTGAGAAAGTAAGTAGAAATAGGGAATATCTGTATGAATTTTTTGTTTGTTTAATTACTAGAATGAATATAGTATAACAATGGTACAAGAAAAAAAAAAGTAAATCAGATTTATTTAACTATTTCATGTGCTGGAATATTTATATGAAATATATATTATAAAAAATTGTAAATCGATTTATTTAACCATTTAAACCCAGTTTGTTTTCAATCACACGTTAATCATGTTGAATACAAGAGTTAATCTTTGCTGAAAAAAAAAACAAGAGTTAATGGATCAATCGAAAAGGCCATTTTTATTTTAAGAAAATGTGATATATTATTTTATAATTGAATAAGCAGTAAATTATCTGTAATTATTCTAAAAAAGTAACTTTCCCTTTTCAGTTATTACTCTATCGGAGTTAAAACAATGGTTTTATCTTTAAACAACATTTGAATTGCACAAGAAGTTTACGTGTCTTAAAAATTTGGTTTTGAGGTAAAATAAAAAAATATTAGACAAGAAACAAAAAACGTGTAGTCCTTTTTTGAGTAATACACAGTGATTAGTGATTTTATTAAGGTGGTGTAGGTGAGCATAAAGAAAAGAAGCATGAGAAGTGAGAAATAGTGCAGCATGAGGTAACAATGCCGGCAGCTTCAAGTCCCAATAATGAAACGAGAATGGAGGAATGGATGATGCGTTCTTGTTCTTCTTCCCCTACTCTATTATTGTATTGTAGGCTAGCATATGATAGAAAGAGAAAGAGAGAAATGTGAAAAAATAATTAAGAAGAAGAGGAGAAGAGAAGAGAAGAGAAGAGAAGAGGTAGCTATGTATGTATGTTATGTGGGAAGAGGAAAAGACCAAAGCGATAACTATCTGCCAAGTTTGTAAACAATCATGCTCTTGTTTCTATTTCTTTTTGCTTCTTCTTCTGCGCCCCTTCTGCTTCTTCCTAACCTTTTCTTAATTCCCAATTCCCAGTTCACACCCTCCTGACTCTTTCGCTGTACTCTACTGCACCGTAGCAGCAGAAGCAGCAGCGGCTGACATGGAGACAGTAGTAGTAGTCCTTTTTATTTTTTATGCATCTGTGAGTATTACTAGTCTCGTGATTCTTCTTTTGTTTTTTTCCCTTCCTAACATATATTTATTACCACCACCTTATTCCCTAGTTCATGTTACGTGCTTATTTATGGGAATTCTCCACACTTTTTTTTTTAAATTATTTTTTTCATCATACTAAGCTACCCTCAACCTTCATCTTCTCCTAGCTAGCTGTACAATTATCAATTTTAACGTTATCACTTACCCCTCCTTCTGTCCTTTTCCCTAGTTTGATTGCGTTTCCAATTAAGCTCACTCTCTTCTTTCAAAACAGGAGCGGGTGAATATTAAACAATTTCATCAACATGGAAACTTTTTCTATGTCCTCCCCATGTTTTCACAGTCCATAATATCATCTTCAAACTCATTCTTCCAGAATTATGCCCGCTTGATTGCCTTGACCACAACAACATATAATTTGACCTAATTATGTGTTTATAAATGAAACATAATGACTAGACTGGTCCTGGTCCACCGATGTGGGGCCCCCAAATTTGGTTTCAGGGCTATTTTGGTAAAAGAACTCTAGTGTGATGCACGATCCAATCCCACCAACGTCTCATTTTATTTTATTTCTTGGAGTGTGGTTGTTAAATTGAAATGGAAGAGTCCTTGCATTGTGATTAGGATGATTGTAATTTTAAACAGAGATAAGGAAGGGATGTGTATTATTAATTGTTTGAAAGAGAGAAAGAGAGAAAGAATGAAGATGGTGGACCCAAAGAGCAAGGAAATCTAGAAAAAGAAAGGCTGATTTTCCCTCACAAGTTGTCAGCAACTGAGACAGATCCTAGTGAGCCCACCAAGAGCAAAATCACTCCCAAAATTCACCCAACAAACAAATGATCGAAACTCACATCCCTCGCTCGCTTCACGCACTTCACACTCACTCACGTTGAAGAGCCAAGAAGATTCTATTCTAATTTCTAAAACGCAGTGAAAGTGAACCAACCCCACCTCCAGTCACATGACCACCGCCGGTACCTCTCAATAAAATCATTTTTCTTATTATTGGACAAAACTCCAATGGGAATTTCAAGAAGAGACAACTACAAAACACACACCCAATACGGATAAACCATTTTCTTTTTCATCTCATTCCAACCAACCAACTCATATTTTAATTCTCCACAGTACCAAACCTTTTCATACTTAGCCTTAAGCTACCAACATCCTATGTTAATAACGAATATATGTATTTAATCATTTTAAAAGAAACAGTATAATAAAAATAATCTGTATTCTCTACACGACAACCCCACTGAGGTTCTTTCTTTCTTCTTCTGTCTGTTTCCGCGCTCTTTTTTGTCTGTTCCACTGACGCCCTCTTCAATTTCCATAAAACACACTTTTTATATTAGTTAAATTGCAACATACAGATACGTACATGCTTGTTAAATTTAGGAATTAAGATTGGATTAATAAGTAAAGATGTGGGTAGTTCATACGAGGTTTGAAGTTGTAGTACATATTTTGGCTATGATGTAGGTTTTTTTGTGTGTAGAATTATAGAGAGAGATGAGTCAAATAAGTTGAATTCAAACTTTTTTTTGGCATAATTGGAGGGTCACGAGGGGCTATGAGGCTATGACATATGAATCCCACGAGGAAATGACACTGATAATAATGTAGAGGACAAGATAGGCGTTTGTTTTTATAGTGTCATTTAAATTTATATAGAAACATTGATGTAGCTGAGCCCCAGGTTCTTTTTGCTCTGTTTCTCAAAGGATCATTCAAGTAATCCCTCCTACACCACACTCGTGCATAAATTTCCTCAATAACCAAGACGTTGCGTTTTCTTTCTTTGCTGCCAATTTCTGTTTTCTTCCAAATAAATTTTATTTATAATAAAAAATTATTGAAATGAATTATTTTTCACATAACAAACTAATTTTAACTATATTATAATATTGTAATATTCATTGTTTGATATGTATATCTTGTTATGAACATTGCTTATTAGTTGGAGAGATAAAAAAAACCTATTTTCTTTAAATAAAATCCCAAGTTTAAAATTTTGAAAATCGAAACAAAAGTTTTATATTCTAAAACAAGTTCACATATGTCTCAAATTAATCAAGGATTTAGAGACCAAAAGGTTTATGTCCTACCGAAACATATACAAGCAAAATATAAAAAACATTAAAAATAAAATTGTATCAAGCATTTAAAATTGATTTGATTTTCCTGTTAAAACTCTTCCTTAACTCTCTTAACTTTTGTTTTGATACTCCTCTTTTACTCCCATTTCTATTTTATAACCCTTTTTAATAATAAAATATTATGTTCAACCAATAAATATAAAAATAAAAATTTAAAATAAAATAATAATATTATTAGTGATCAAATGAAGTTTGAAAAAAGTTAGAATGTCAGAGTATGATTGCCTATTTTTTAATTAAATTCTATTCATACCGGAAATTTAGGATTAACTCTTTATTTTATTTATATATGCACCTTTCTTTATGAGCAAAGCATTATTAAGAGCACAAAGAGGTTCTAAACTACATACAACAATTATTATATTAGAAAAGCTAAAAAAAAATGTTGGAGATCACATAGGAGATTAAAGTCTTTTATTGTATATAAGTGGATGTAATCTTTAACGTCATGAACCGGTTTTATGAGATTTAGTTAAGTTTAAAATTCACTACGTAACAAAACAAGTTGGATGAATGTACAGTAAGAAAATGCCATAATCAACCCTGAAATATCCTCTTATTTATTTATTATTGATAAAAAAAGACATTTTCATAACATGAAAAATAAAATATTCAATATAAAACAATTTCCCTTTTAAAAATAAAGTTCAACGTAATATAATTAGCAAAAATGTAAAAGTCCATAAAAATTAAGTCATGCCTAAATTACGTACGTTCTGGATTTGTTTTGTTATTAGACATAATAAAAAAAATGATAATTATCTTCCTCAACGTGAACTAGAACAACAATATATATATATTTTTTTAAAAAAAATGTAACAGCCTATATGCAGATTTAATATAAAACAAACACTTCTAAACAACATATTTAACACTAGCACTTTAAAAAGAAAAAGAGAGTATACAACCTCTCTTTATGTGAGACACGATGCAACTATAAACAACTTATACTTTTTTTTATTTGTAATAAAAAATAAATAAATATGAATCATTTTATAGATGATCCAATTCTTACACATCTTAAACACTTGTCACTCAAACCAACTAATAAAGACAAACTTTTCTCACAAACCGCAAAGTATACAACTGACAACCTATACAAAATCATTTGTTTTTAATCGAGTACATATAAATTAGGGGATCGAGACACCAATTTGAAAAAATGAGAAGCAAGTTGAAGGGAATTTAGAAGTTGTACAGGATGAGACCTTCAATTGAGTCATGGAGAAGATTTTATCAATCACTCTACCTTTAAAGATGTGTCTATTCCTATATCTTCAAATCTCACTTACCAACGCAATCCAGACATTTCCCAAAACTAAATTAACAAATGTGGGTGCACCATGCAAATTAAATTGCAAGGAATGCGAGGTAGCATAAAGATGATCAGTCGAACTCAACCCTAACCACATGTAGCAAAGATTCCAAACTAGTTAAGCAATTCTACATCCAAAAAACAAATATAACTTGTTGTATCCTCATTTGCCAACGTAAAATACTTTCAACCACAATCTCATATCTCTTCAAGTTGACCTTAGTAGTAATTTTATTTTTCAGTACTCTTCCAAAAATTACATAGTTTGAGAGCAAATCTTCCAGAAAGAACTGTACAACCGCGTAAATTCTCCTTCTTCCTCACCCCTTAAAACTGTACAAGAAAATCATGAAATATAAACTAATTTTTAGTGACAAAAATTAATTAGTTACTATAGTGACTAAATTAGAGACTATTTTAGAGACTAAATTTTTTTTGATTCCTAAATTAGTTTATATTATTGTTAAATGTTTTCTAAATTGGTATCTAATTAGCAACCAAGGTTTTAACTACCAATTATTTAGTTTCTGAATTTGGTAGCAAAAATATTGGTTGCTAATTAGATTCCAATTTAGAAACCATTTAACAATAATAGAAACTAATTTAGAAACACTTTTTTTAGTTTCTAAAATGATCTCTAATTTAGTTACTATAGCAACTAATTTTTTTGGTTTTTAAAATTGGTTTTTATTTCATGTTTTTTTTTAAGTGAAATACCATAAGCAGCTTATATCTAAATTCACCCAACACTTCAAAAGTACCATAAATGCTAACAAAATTATTAGTAGCACTATCCGTAATTAAATAAAGACTAGAAAAAACAGTAAAATAACAATAATTTGACAACAATTAAGTGGTGCTGCTATATACAATCTGTGGAATGCAACACTTATTCACCATCCAGCGTTATCCTATATTTTATTAACAGTCCAGAACGGAATGGAAGAGCAAACCTGATAAAGATTGATAAAAGGAATAGTCACCCTCACTCAGATAACAGATATATATGCAATCTATAATGCGGATATATTTGTGAATAAAAAGTTATTTGATTTTTAGTTGTAAGGGTCTCGCCTTGAAACTTGATTAAGATAAATATACAGAAAACAAATTAGTTGTGGTTTCTGATATGATGTAACAAACAACTTTATATAAAAACACTTGCTGTGTAATTAAACAGTAGGTACTAAGCAAGTCCGCAATCTTACAACTAGTTATCTAAACACTACCGAGATGGTGATATACGAAAATAAGATGTAACATACATATGCAAAACTAGTATCCATAATTGATGAAACGAAAAAGTAACATAAAGGTGGTATATAGAATAAAGAGTATGCTGTACATGGGGGAAATGGGTTTGCATGCAAAAGTTAAATTGTCCTGGAAAAGACGTTGTAAAGCAGCTTCCTGGAAGAATATTAATATCTCTATGATCAAAACATTATACATGCATGGCATATTGATACCTCTCATCAACAAAAGAAAGTTCATTTTAACATACTTTAGAGTTACATTAAAAGGAGAGAACAACAAGAGAGGTCTTTCTTCCTCTGCTTTTCAAACCTTTCTTTTTTTTTTCCTCTCCTTTCCCCCCTTTTTCTTTCCCTTTATTTTTTTTCCTTTTCTTCTTTCTTTCTTAAAGCCATCATCCATACGACTTCTACGTGAAGAAAAAGAAAGATCCTTCTATTTATTATGCGAGATCATGAGATACTTTGCCTAGTACCAAAGAATAAGAATAGAACGGGGTAGTATATTCATATGCTAGTTCTACTACCTAACTGAGGAAAACACCAAACACATATCTTTTCGTAATTTATTAATGAAAAGAAAAGAAAAGAAAAGAGAAGTATTGTGTAGTTGATGGGATGTTGGGCCTGAGAAGGTCACAATTTGAAACAAACTTTAAATTTGATGGATGATGAAGCACACATTAGGATGCATGCATGGCCGACCTCGCATGTCTAGCAGTGGGACCCAAAATGTGGATTCAGTACAATTAGCATTAAAATGTGGATGCTTGACCTAAACATGATTAACCAAAAAGCGAGAGTCACCGAATGTAAAAAAAGACAGAGATGGAAGCAATGGTTGGTGGTTTGATTTGGTTTAGAAATAGAGTGAAGTATAGAAGAAGGAAGATATGATAGATAGATATCTAGCTAGAGGTGGGAGGTAACGGGGAACATAAAGTCTGTTGGATCACATGCATATCACATTCTTTTCTCCTTCTTCTTCTCCTTCTCTTCTTTTCATACTGTGGCTGATTAATCGTTTAAAGAGAAAAAAACAAAAATAAAGGTGATTACTAAGCAACAAAATATTAAAAGAAAGAAGCAAGTAAAAAGGGGAATGGTTAATTCCACATCCACATTCCATATTCCACAGTTTGAAGGCTGCTTCTGCTACACCCTCCTCAATCCAAGGGATTCCATGACATGATGAAACTCCTTCCTTCTGCTTCTGGGTCCCCCACGTCATCATTTCATGCATATAGTTGAAAGACCCACCTCTCTCACGTCCATAACTTTGCAAAGCATTCCCTTAAAGTGACATTTTTTTCTGATGCCAGCCAATAATGCATGACTGCATGTTTATCAAAATGGCAACCCCCTCACTCCCTCACTCACCACCACTCTCATTATCGTCTTGACATCGACTTTCAGTAAACAACCTAAATTAACTGAATCACAAACCCATCGCGTTTTATAATTATGTTGTCACCGGAAAATCATTTGATTTGTTTGATAGATTCGAACTGTCCAGTTTCTTGCTTCAACCTTTGCTTTTCTTGCTCCTCATAAAAATATAACATGTACTGTATACGCATATGTCTACATCTATAGTGCTAAAAAAACACAGTTGCCTTGCCACCAAATTTTCCACTAAACCAAAACCCTTTTGGCTGAGTCAATCATGTCTGATATAAAGTTCCTTTCGCTAAGTGATTGGATAGTGATACGCGTCTTGTTCGATTAACCAGGAACTATAATTTTGAGGTTTTCCGTTCATAATCAGGTTAAATATATATTTATAGTGAGTTAAGCAGTCTAATCCAGTCGAATCAAATTAATTAACAATTGGAGGTTTCTTCATACATAACTTCAAATTAATTTTGTTTTTGTCTGCGTACGGACCATGTAATCAGTAATTAAACTAATCTCTTTTTAGCGTAAAGATCACTGGAGCGAACTCAGTCTTTTATCTTTCTATGTATAGCAATAAGAGTGAAACCCTAATTATACATTTAATAGACCCAACTATCTGTCAATTAGGCACACTTTGTTGTTATGTTTAAAAAATAATTGTAGCAGCATCCTTTTGAGGGTTCTATTCATTAATTTAGTGGCACTGGGACTTTCTTTACACTTTCATGGACACTATATTTATCTTAATGGTTTAATTTCTTGTGGCTATCGCTGGGACAAGTAATTCTCGAAAGCAATTTGGAGACTGGGAGTAGAATTGTTTGCGACATGTAGCAGCCTATTTTTTCTGTAATGTGTTGTCATTGGTTAAATGACCCACACTTTAAGAATGAAGAAGAAGATGTTTGATGCAGTTTTTTACATATTAGGTAAAATCTTCATTCTGGTGAATGTAGTATTATGTTGCAGGGATTCTACTTATTCTGTCTTGGGAGCTTTGATTCTCTATTATTTTTTATAAATGTTACAACATCCCTTAAATGGTCAAATTTCTTCTGTTTAATTTTTACTGATAAAAAAATATTTCTGTTGAAAAGTTAACAAATGTTACGTGTTATTCTTTATTAAAGAATTTTTATTTTCTGCTTTGAATGAACTTGTGTTTTTGGCTAATTTTGAATTCCAATATTTTCATGAAGGTCTTTTTGTGAGATAAAGCATCGTAACAAAATGAATAAGTTGGTTAAGTAGAAAAAAAGACATTATCCTTTATTAAAAATTAAAATCTTTTGGCTCCACAACCCTATGCGTCTAGTTATCCAAAGTGCACACCAGAAAAGAAAAAAAAGAAAAGAAAAAAGTAATCAAAATTATATTACTGTTATGGACCGACGTTTGCCCTGGCCGGAGAACGAAGCTCGCCTTCATTTGCCGCGTCTTCTTTTTCTTCCCGGAAGTGTCTTGTGCCTTATGTGCTAGTAACTATCTAACAGGTTTTTAACACATTAACTCGTATATAAGATATCCTTTATTAACCCCCAAGGAATTAAACCACATGTCATGCTAGGTGGTGCTGCATTTATTCTGGACCAGTTCTTGGTGATGCATAAGAGGAGCAAAACAATGTCAAGCTGGTTAACTGCGGATATGAATTTGCTGATAAAAAAAAAAAAACTGCGTATATGAATTGATCAATGATGGTTAGAGGGTTTTTATTCAGAGTTTTGGGTATATGCTTTAGATGTTTGTTATTAAGATGTAGACTATATGGTTTGGTTAATGTTCTCTTCTGAATTTTTCTTTGTTGTTTTTGTTATTATCTATGTATATTTGAAAATATTAATTTAAGTTGTTTTGTAAAAGGTTAGAACATCTTTAAATACTCAAATTTGTTGTCGATAAAAAACAATGATACTTAGTTAATTGAGTATTGAAGTTCTTATATATAGTGACCAATGAGTTCTTACAATGTTTGTTGTGCTCATGCTATTCATTCCTTGCCGTCTTTTTAAAATTGCTTATAAGTATCTATTCTAGTTATTGTTAATTACGAACAATTATCATGAGTTTTATTTTCATTTCCTGAAGCAAGAGATCATGTTCCAATTATTAGGAAAAATGTTATGTTAACAAATGATGAATGCTTTGTGCCTGCATATAATTGTTACGTCGCATTGTGCACCGATGTGACCGAATTAATTTTTTGTCCAGTCAAACATTAATTTTTTTATCAAAGAAAAAATAAATAAATGTTATTCACGAGATGCTCCAAACATTAATGAAATTATTTTAATTGGGAATTACAAGGACTTCCGGGAGCGGAAAATGATTACATTGCAAGGCAAAGAGATACAAACCTAAGACAAAGAAGGTAAAGTAGAGATTGTAGTGTTTTGAAACAGTGCAGTGAAGTAGTGTCAAACAATAAAGAATGACGAAAGCTTTTAAAAGAATAGCAACACTGGTAAGGTTTACAATTACATTGATTTTTTTATGGTTTTTTATTTATTTAGGGTTTATTGACAATTTTTATGCATTTTTGTTTGTGATTTTTTTTTTGCACTTTTTTGTTGTAGTGGTGGGCATGGTTGCTGCAGTATGCACCTGGTTTGGTTTGATGGTTATTTTGCTTTAGAGTTTACATATTAACGGTTTGGTGTTATGTATTCGTAAGGTTAATTTTTTTTGTTTGTGCTTTTTGTGGTGGTCGTCGTGGTTAGTGCATTATGCACTATCTGTGGTTTGTTGGTTATTTTTTATTTTTTTGGTTTAAGGTGTAATTATTGACTGGTTGGTGATTTGGAAAATTCCACTCTCTGTCCATGAAGAAAAACACTTCTATGATTTTCAACTAAAATCTGTTATAAAATAAAGGATAACAAGAAAAAAAAATGAATCACTCACACAATATCAAAATGAAAGGATTAATAAAGGGAATGAATTTGATTGAATGTTGAAAAGAAGTTAATGTACATAACATATGTCTTGCTGGCACAAACACACATCATCATCTGTTTTTTAAAAAAATCATAAGAAGATGGAGAATGTTATATTTTTTATTTTTTGTTGCGTGTAATTTACATGTTAATAACATTTCAAGATAATGCTAAGATAAAAAAATGATAACATATTTTAGTTGAATTTTTGATGAAGTGGTTGATATCTTCTTGGATAGTTTGTGAAATGACTTTCTTCAAGTTTTATGGGAAAGTATGATGGTCAAAACTTTGATTGTGAAGGAAAGGAAATGAATGTTTGATTGTTTATATTACTAGGTTTCTAATACGTCATTTAATTTTGAAATTGTAAAATTGTATTAAATACATAAATTTGCTTTGTATGCTGATTTTGTAGATAAGAGTCTGACAAAGAGTTCACACTCAACATATTGTTGAAATCAATAGTAATTTGACATCATTCCAACGTCGAATAATAGAGTGAACACCTATTAAGTGGATTCTCAAATTATAAGACGAATTGCACATATCAAGTTATTTTTGGGAATTAATTAGTAGGTGTAGTGTTGATAATAATTGTTTAAGAATAAGGCAACATTTACTGCCTTTTAAAGTTGTGGATATCTCTTTCGCTCTATGGTTGCGAGTGGTCGAAGAACAATTAAATTTGGAGGATGAAGGTGGTGGGTTGGTGAATGAGGTGTTTGATGGAGAAGACATAAAAATAAATACTATTTTGAAAAAATTGGTCAACAAAGTTTATAAAAGGAAAAAATAATGTTGATGAATTTTATAGGTTGTACATACTTCTTTTGTAGCTTTTTTATTTTATTTTCTTAGGACTTGGAGTTTTTTTTTTTCTAAGGTTTTAGAGAATTTGTATAAATTGGGACAATGAAGTTTATGATTTAATAGTTTCTAGTTTAACACGGACATCAAAAGTATATAACAACCAAAGGAATGCGAGTAAAATATACTTGGGTGATTGTGTTGTTATTTTACAGGTTAGTAGCAATTTTATGACAAATAATTATATAGTTCAAATGTAATAAATTTATGAAATTGTTAAGGACTAAGTATTATTTTTTTGACTCCAACTTTAAGTTGTTCAACAGGTTGAAAATGACATTCGTGTAAATACAATTTTGTTTAATAAGTTCAAGATGGTCATACCCACCAGTTAAAAAACCAAAAACTGAAAACTCTTATTTATTTGAACAACATCGTTATCCTTTATATCAAACGTTATCTTTAAACTTATTTTTCTCTTTAAACTTATTCTTCTATTTCCTCTTAAAAAACTTAAACTTGATTGGATTTATGTCGTGTGAATGTTCGTTCACCGACATGGAGTATGTTTGGTTTAGCTATATGAGATATGCATAATACATGAATTATAAGAGCTAAAGAGAATAGCTTCTGCATGAGATATGGGTTTTGGGTTTTGATGCAGTGTATGTGTTTTTTAAATCGGAATCAAACATATGCCTAATTCTATTCGTCTTCTTTATTTAATTAAAAACTTAGTTGACTAATAAAAAATTCATATTGTTTTAAAATATGGCAACATTCTTTCCATTATTGTTTCCTTTTCTTAGTGATGTACTAATGTTTTTTTTTTCTTTCATTAAAGGAACGTAGAAGAAAGCAGAAATAATTAAAGAAAAGGTGATTATTTGATTCCCAAAATCGTACTAATACTATCTCAATTTCATGATATAGGAGAAAGCATAGCTTTTTAATTTGATTGTACTAGTTTTTTTATCCTTTTGTTTAGCATGTTCGATTTCTCCTTGTGGACCAATGTAGCTAGCCTGTTCCTACTTGAGCTATTCCCCTTAGGTATACAGTCATATACGATTTTTTAGGCAGATTAGATGATTATTAGACAAAAAGTACCTAATCTAATTATAAAAGTAAACTATAGTTCAATTTTAATTAATTTAGACACGTATATAATCTTTTGTAATAGGAATTGGATCCATTATTTAACTATTTTTACCTTGATTTTGGTTTATATAAAAAACACATATGAGATAAAATAGATAAATACATAACAAATAAATAGAAGAAAGAAGCTTCCCCAAATTATAAAATTTATATCATCACCTCCCAGCACTGTCCAAATTATAAATAGTTAATTAAACAATGTTAAGATTTTTTTTAAAAAAATAGATAGATAAACTCTAAATACTTAACGAAAATTCCTACCTCTCTTAGTTAGATTTATCACTTTTTTCCTTCTTCTGTCTGTTCTCTATGTATTAAACCTTGTTTTTCAATATAAAACAAAAATTTTAACTATATAATAGCAAACAATGAGATTAAAAGTTTGCAAACTCACACTAATAAAAAAAATAGTTTAATTAAGTTTTAGGTAATTTATAAATTTTAGTATTTTTAATTAAGCTCCTACTAATAATATTTGTTTTAGTGAATATCCAAAAAAAAACTAGCTAAGTACCTTGTTTTTTTTAATTTTTTTGGTAAATGAGATAACGTAGTTGTTATGTTAGATATCTCACATCGACTAGAGATAAGATCAATTGTAAATTAGTTTTGTGAGGATCAGTTAGACTTAAACTCACTTCTTAATATCATATTAGAGTCTGTCCTAACGAGCTTTATCGGGTATATTATGTCAGTCACTATTAGGTTGTTATCAGATCGTTCATAAATATTTAGTGTCACACTCGATATGTATATGCTTTGGCATGAGAATATGTTGGAAATCACATCAACTTTCTTAATATCATATTAGAGTCTGTCCTAGCAAGCTTTATCGGGTATATTATGTCAGTCGCTATCAGGTTGTTATCAGATTGTTCACAAATATTTAGTGTCACGCACACGCTCGATATGTATATGCTTTGGCATGAGAGTATGTTGAAAATCTCAGATCAACTAGAGATAAAACCAATTTTTCGTATATAAGTGAGTATAATCCTCATCTTATAAGTCAATTTTGTGAGGATATTTTAAACTAAAACTCTCTTCTTAATACATTCTTATGTCTCTTATCTTCAACTTGGTGCTCAACTTATTCTTTCTCTCTTCAATATCCTCCAACTCACCTCTTAACTCTTCAACTAAATTTTGGAAAGGGAGAATACAAGTTAAGGAGTTATGGGAAATTGAGCTAATTGATTGGTGAGTTAGAGAGAGAAAAACAAAAATAATAGTTGTGTCATCTTATTGACTACAAAAATCAAATAAAAAAATGCTTATAAAAAATTAAAAAATATTGAGTACTAAATATAACAAAAAAAATATGAACTTAATTAAAAATACTTAAATTTATAAATTACTTAAAACTTAATTAAGAAAAAAATTGATTTACTAATTTATATCATATTAATTATATGAGCTCTTCACCAAAATTATATATATATATATATATATATATTATTTTATTTTTATTTTATTTTTATGTGTGGGCGCGCGCATAATATTCAGATCATATAGGATTGTGTCTAAGTTTCTAAAATCACATCTAAAGTTTGATCCACTTCAATCATAAAATTTGGTTTAGTTATTTAAAGTTAAATTTTGTTTACCGTTCTCATTGGGAGTGGTTTATGTATGAAATCTCTATAATGCATTCCCTAATTTTGAATTATTTCCCAACATGAAAATGATATTTTTGATAAAATAAAAAGGTTAACAAAGAAGACATATACAGAATAAGATTATTAAACATCATGTGGTTTTGTAAGTGATTCCCGTGTCTGGTTTGAGATAATATATACCAGTTAAGATTTGGTAGGTGGAGTAAATTAATGTGCATTAAGATAATGCATATAAGGCAATTAAAAGGTAATGAGATAGAAAAAGATGGTTTTAGGGTAAGTGATGAGGTTAATGTATAATGTATGAAGGACCGCATCACTGTTACCAAAAGTGGAACCAACATCCTATTATGGTCCGGGGCTTCTTTGGTGTTTGGCTTTATTTGCAGAACAAGAGTGAAGCTGTTTTCACGTCCCACCCAAAAAAGCAAAGCGTACGCACCAAACTTTTGTAGATTTAAGTGAAACAACATAAGCGTACAACCATGTAAGACAAAGCGTACATCCTAGTTTTCCATGTTCCACACACTACCTTCAAATCCATTCTCATCATTCATTTTAGTGTTTCAACTTCAACATTCAAATAAAAACAATACCCTCCCCACCCCACTCAATAAAAAAATACATATAACAAAACAGGTCCACAAGGTTTATTTCATGAGTTAATATTACTTTAGGTATACTTTATAAGAAATTCTTTTAATGACTTTTGACAACAAAAACTGATTATTTTTCTTTGGAGTGTCTATATCCTGATTATATATTCTTACCGAAGATTCTGATAGAAAAGAAAAACAAGTTGTTACTAGAAGAGGTGGCATTTGGATTAGTGATGAATATGAAATTAAGGATACGATGAAAAAGAAAAGATAAGACAGGGACAGGCATATGTATGTATGTATTCTCCAGGTACCACTTATATGTGCATAATTCCACAAGGTACTATAAAGTTACTTACTCATCTCCCAAAGTCCAACACAAGGGTAAAGAATATTGGGTTTTACATATCCTGGCAAAAGAACAAATGTTCCATTTACGTGGGGGAAGCTTTGCATCAGAGCGCAATATCCATCAAAAGCAGAAGCTGTGGGCATAACTAGCTACATGGTTCAGCTTAAAGAGGGAATAACTTTGACTGCATAAAAGAACAGAGATATTGGTGGAGTCCTAAAATAAATTCATTATGTATATGGTTTCAGTGGGGAAAAAAAAGAAAAAAGAAGAAGCATATTGTGATACAAAGTGGAAGGAAGCAGGCCTAGAGAATACCCCACAAAGAGAAAGAAGAAAAAAAAAGTATAAAAACAGCTTTATGGGGAATAAGAGGATGAGGTTGCATGATTGAACTGAAGTCTACACTCTCACTCTTGTATCAAATTTACAACATCTTTTGGTATGTACAAATATACATACACTTAATTTTAGTTCTAGTGTATTTAGAAGAAGATGATGACTCCTTTACTTTTGAAGAGATATAAGAAGAAAAGAAGAAGAAGAAGAAGAAGAAGAAAGAGAGAGAAAAAGGCAAAGGGCATGAGTAGGACAGGACTAAGATCAGCTGGAATTTGCGGTGGAAGGTGGTGGAAGTGGAGGAGGTGGTGGGAATAATTATAATAACAATAATAGATTGCAAGATATAGATAGTTATAATCATGGGCGAAGCACATTCACTTTCCTCTTTGTCATCACTTTCTAAGGCATGATTAGAAAAAAGTTCACCAATCCTTCAAAGAAAAGCACTCTCTTCTCTCCTTCCTTCTTTCTTCCTCTTCCTATGTTCCCAACTCTTCTCAAGTGCGTAGGGAAAAAATATAAAACTTGCTTCCCAAGTAGTTGAATATACAGCAAGAAAAATCTGAGATAATCCTCACTATTAAACTATTAATTAACCAACAACCATGAAAAGGTTATTTGTCTCTTGCTTTCGTCTTATAAAAGATGAATATCCGCCAATGGCTAATGAATTCTTGAAAGTGATTTTTAATCATGGATCTCTCTCTCTCTCTCGCTCACGAAGTGATTTTTAATCATGGATCTCTCTCTCTCTCTCGCTCACGATTTACGCGGTTATTAATACTAATTGATGAGAAAGAGTAATTATGATTAGGATTAGTACGTGGTTACCAAAATTAAAGGCTTCTGTTTTTATAAATAAAAGTGGTGTTGGTGCAGATGTTATGGACTTTAGGAAGCACGGGTTAAGATTTATTTTGTGTCTGCTGATAGGTGGATTTTATATGTTTTTGTGGCATTCACTTTTTTATTTCTTCACTCCTTTTTTTTCTCTCTCTCCCTCTCTTTACATACAAAAAAATATAGTATTATTAATTGCAATTGGGTCAGTGAAAAAGGGATGAAGGTTGATTGAACGTAGTTAGCCCAACCCATTAAATGATGCACTTTACATCATAGGAATTCTTGAATCTCACACTTCATATTGGCCACACAAAGCTGGCTTTTCTACACAACGGGTGTAATTTTTGTCTTAAATTTGGATAAATCGTACTTAAAAAAAAATTGTGCACGCAAGTCGACAACAAATGTCATACACATTTAATTTAAATAATTGGTGGTGCAACCATGAGGTATTTTAAGTTTTTTTAACTACTTTATCTTTATGTAATTGTCAACTTGTTACTTGTAACTGTTAACATATGTTGAACCAGTTTACGGTCTCCACAATATCTAAAAGGTTTATGAAATTTAATTTTATCTAATTCAAAATGAAGATTATTAGTCAACAGATAAGATTCAAACTTCATTCTTGACCCTCACATGCATCATAAACAACTAGGAAGACCAACAACTATTTGTATCCATAGCGAAATGGATCAACCAAGTTCTGCCTTTTTTTTTTTCACGGAATATCCTACTTTTTAACCTTCATTAGTTAGTACTATTTTCTTCATTTTTCTATGGACGTTTGTATCATCTTCCACCATCTTGTCAAACTCCAACTTTCACTTCTCTAAAATATAAGAGATTTTTAAAGAATTCAATTTTTTTAAATAAAATTTCTTAACATAATTTATAACATTATATTTATTAATCATTTGTATTACTTTTTAAAACTAGCCTATAGTTATTAAAACTCATCCTTCCACTATTATCTCTTAATAACTTTTCATATGCGTGCTATAGTAATTTATTTTAACCTTTATAAGAAATAAGATAAATTATTGATTTTCGTGATTCTTGAGATCAATGATTCCTCTAAGTTTTCTTCAAAGTTTGTAACATAGAACATAATTTAAGTTCATAAATAAAAAAAATAAAAAAAATCAAGTCGATGAAATGTTCAATTTAAATACAATAAGCAAACAATTTCTCTTATCATAATATTATCTAAAGATTCAAGTCAAGTTTGATCAATTAACTAATTCAATTAATCAATTATATGAATCAAATTAAATTATCATTTATATAATTTGTATATAATTATCAAATCAATATTCAATTCATTCCTAATTTGATTTTTAAAATTAGAAACGCAAATTGTAATCAGAAAGTGCAAAACCAAAATTATAAAGAGAAAAATAAACTCAAAGAATTTAACCATCAATACATAACTCAATTTGACATGTTGGATCTTGATTCCGTGAATTGGTCCTCAAGGTTTAATTTTCTGTTAATGAAAAGCAAAAAATGAAGATGAAAGGATAAGAGGAAGATTCAAAATGAAAATTGAGATATAAGAAAGAAAGCAATGAAAAGACCATTCCAAAAAGTGAAAAATTAAACAAATAATTTATGTGTACAAGTTTAGATCACATCTAACCTATATATAAGATGTGAAATCTAAAGTAAGCATAGGCTTGAATGTGAGATCTAATTAGTTCATAAGCTCATTTACAATAATCTAAACTAAAATTAAAGAGAATTGAATCTTCATGTATTATTTTATTAAATTCAAAAAATCTATCTCAACTTCAAAATATCACATAGAAGAGATATATGTGTTTTGGATTCTTAAAAATGTAGAATCCAATATAATTAGAATAAAAATATATATAAAAAAAGTTAGACTGAAAACAATGAGTAGAGATTAAAAGAACTAAAAATACAAAATTAAATCAAATATGTAAAATGAATCTAATCTATTCCTATTAAAAAATAAATGAGTTAAAGAACTTAAAATAAAAAGCATATGAAAAGTGCTTTAGTGTACAATAAGTTATAATATATATATATATATATAATTTCATCAATTATGTTATTAGTTTTTAGTATTTAATGTTTATTATATATAACTAATGATATCTTGATTAAAAATAGTTAATGTCAGAGATAAGTTGAAAAAAAGGTTTATAAAAGAGTCAATAAGGATCATTACTATAAAGGGAAAAAAAAAAGAGAAAAGTATTAGGAATGAAGTTGGAAAAAAATGTTAAAGTTTTTTTTATAAGAAAAAAAATAAAAAAAAATGTTAAAGTAGTAAAGATTATTAAGATAGGCATTAGAAAACTGGAGTGTTTAGTGTTTACCGCATAGATGTTAAAAGTTTTATTTCCTTCTTGACTTTTTGTTTTCTTAATACTCATTTATAACTCTTTATTTTCATATTAATTATATATAATCGAGATTAAGTGTAGAGTTAGATTACAGCATTAAGTACGCATAGACGTAACGTTAACATACAACTTTTTTTTCAAATTTCTTGTAACATCCTTACATATAATATTAAAAAATTAGATCTTACAAACCAATATATATATGTGTGGATGTATTTATAATATTTTAAAATATTATCATAAAAGAAAATAGTTAATTGTTATTCTAAAAAAAAATTACTATTTATATTGACATCATGAATTAATATACAATAATCAAGATTACAAATCATAAGAGTTGACTAATATTATTTAAAGTTAATATAAGAATTCAATTTACAACATTTATAAATTTAGTATCAACTTTTAAAGAATTCTAATTTGATTCGTCACTCAAGAACTTTCAAAAGATACATATTTTCACTAAAATTTAACATCTAAGTCGGATAGTTCCTTACAATGTAAATAGTATCCATGTAAACATCTAAGTAATTTGGAAGATTATGAAATCAGAATACTCTTTCATCAATGACTCAAATACTCAATACACATTAAACTCTAACTAAGCCAAAATCCCCTTTAAAGATTTTCACTCGCATCAATCCATCATATTCATTTTAAAATAGTAATTCTCACTAAATATTCTGATTACAAGTATTAAAAAATTCAAAAAATACTCATATCTATTTAATCAAATTAGAACTATAAATATTAAAGTCATTTAAACAATATAATCAAATAGTAAAAGGTCAGTTCTTTCTTGAAAAGATTGTGTCGAGAAACCTTTTTAATACTAATAGTTGCACCCTCTAATATTCCTGCGCTTCCTATTATCAAATCCCCACAAATCAAAATCTATTTTTTTTATTATCTCTTCCCCTCAAATTCTTGCGCTTCCCATTATCATAGGCAACTCTAACAGTAAGAAAAAGGGAGAAAGTGAAAGATAAGCCAAACGTGCAATTTGCAAACAGATTCGCATATGTGGGGAGATTGAAAGGAAGTGGAAGTGGGTTTTTCAAGTTTGATATGAATTGCGAAGATTCACAAAGAAAGAAAAGGGTGTTAAGCTCAAATTTCCAGTTAAAAATCCGATAAGATGAAAAAAATAAGCTCAGTTTTCCAATGAGATTCTACTGGAATTAGTAAAATGTAAGTCCCCAAGAGTTATTGGTTTAAAAAAAAAAAGACTTTTCGATGAGGTTCCTTTGTTTATAGAAAATCTGATAGGACTGAAGATTTTCTCTCTTGGTGTGAACCATTTCTCTAGTTTTATTCCAATGAGTTTTGATGAACTTGTTTCTCTTGAAACTATGAATTTAAGGGGTAATAAATTTAATGGTAAGGAAATGATGGAGTTGAGCATTTGAACTAAGAGTTATTCAAAATCTATCATCACTTTACATTATAATATTTATATTATAATACAGTCCACACGTTTACCATATGACAAACAAAATTCATGAAGTCCAGTCCAGGAATGCAATAAGTCTACATTTTCAGGAACAAAATTTTTATAATAGTTCCAGGTCAAAAACATTTATTCCAAAAAGAAGCACCGCATACTAGAGAATCCAGTACCTTTGATTCTTACATTTGTATAATATTTCTTGTACCTAGTTATCCGTTCCGCATAAATCCAAACCGATAAATATGAGCAATATAAAAAATTTCATAAGCGAAAACAAGCCTTGTCAACTTGAGTTAAGAAACTGCTTCATCCAAACCAATCATCCATCACCTAAACAAGGTGATCATTGATGGCTTTGGATAAATAAACAAAATGATATAACAAATTCGAGGGAGGGACTCCGGTAGGAGAAACCTTTGTCAGTCAGGTACGACAATTTACTAGGCTACAGATAGAAAACAAGGTATGATGACAAGGCAGCAGCAAAGCGCCAGAATTTCCTGGGTAAATTGTGCATTTTGTTCTTCATGATCATGGTAATTGCCTGAGGACAGAGTCACAGACATCATGTTGCCAAGCCTGTTGTCTTACAAATCGGACACAGATTCTTATGCATTAGCCACTGTTTGATACAGTCACTATGGAAATCATGGCCGCAATCAAGCGTTCCAATATCATCTCCATCACCATAATCCTCCTGCAGACAACGTAATCAAGTGATGAGACCCGTGCAAACAAGCATGCTGGGAAATTTAAATTAAGTCAGCTAGTCAAGTGTACCTGACAAACACAACAGGGTTCTGCATCAATCTGAGTTTCTTTTTCAACCGAGTGCTTTTTCTGTTTCAAAAATTTCAATACGGTTTCCTCACTCAATCCAGTACTCACATTTCCAATGCGCTCTTCCAGAGCCAACAACTCCTGTTGTTGTCATAAATGTCAAATGAGAAACTCTCTAAAATGAAGAACCAACTTGAAATATAATCAAGGGATAAAAAAACTGAAACTATGGTTGAATTGATATATTAATATTAGCATCCACTTGAAGAAATGAGATTTTACCTCGTACGACATGTTATCAACATCAAGTCGCATATCTCTGTGTCGATCATGAACATCAGCTATTCCAGAAAGAAAAGACTGATGATCAAGGATCACAACATCCTGCGACAAAATGAAGACATAACCCTTACACCAGCATTTACAAGCTTACGATAAAATATCCATTAAGCCAAAAAATAGTAAACAGCCAACCAAATTGGGATTATGAACAGATAAAAATCCATAGTAGTTAACATCAAATTACGATCTTGCTTATAAAGGGTGTGGGAGGTTGGTTGGCATGGGAAATTTAACATAGTTTTACACAGATGCTATAGAAAATGTGCCTTTTGAAAAAACAAGGATCTCTTATTTGGGGCATATTATATGAAAAGTGGAAGTAGCAGTAGATACCCAAAAGATTGAAGCTACTTTACAGTGGTCCTTACCAAGGACTATCAACACCTTAAGAGGGTGTTTAGGAATTATTAGGTACTGCAGGAAGTCTATATGCTAGCCGCCGATTGACTGCTTATTGAAGAAGAATTTTAAATGGACACAGAGAGTCCAGAAGCTTTCACCAGTTATAGCAGGCTGTTACCACTATTACATATCTATCCCTGCCAATTTTTTCACAAAAATTCTCCATAGAATGTGATACACAGGGAAAAGGAATAAGGGTTGTGCTGACACAAAAATAAAATACCAATTGTAACTTCCACAAGGCCTCGGCAGATTCTACACTTGCTAAGTTTACTAGCTATCCAACATTGGAAGACATACCTGTTAAGTAAAATATTTACTGTATTTACACCGAAAAAGTTTAAGACGTCTCTTGGAGTAGATAAAAACCACTCCAAACCAGCAAAATTGGCTGGCAAAGCTGATGGTGTATGAATTTGTGATAGTGTACAAGGTGGGAGCTTCCAATAAAGTTGTGGATGCATAGGCTAGGAGGGATGAAGATAAAGAAATGCAACCCATATCAAGACCCTTTTGGCTGGACATTGCAGAGATTAATGAAGAGGCTAAGATCCAATTTTAACCAAATTTGGGGAAGATTTAAAAGATGGTATGGATTTATATCCATGTTTTACCTCTCGCAGGTGCTTTTGTTCTATACAGTCAAAGTCTTGGGCAAATTTTATACTTTGGGTAAAAATTGATATAATAGCAATGTCCAAGGAGCTGAACACTGCATCCCATTTGAAGTGGTTTACGGAAGACCAACACCTTTGGCTAAATTTGTCCCTGGAGAAACATGAGTGGAAGCAATTGCACAAGATCTTATTAGCAGAGATGAGGCTCTAAAGCAACTCCAATACCATTTACAGAAGGCACAAAATCAGATGGCTCACTGTGCAAATAGACAGAAGAGTTTCTCAGATTCAATCAGGAGATTGGGTTAATCTCAAATCCAGACCACATACACAGTTTCCATGCCTATCAAACTGCATCCCAAGCTGGCTGCTAGATATTATGGACTGTATTTGGTATTAAAGAATATGGTAATATAGCCTTTTTAAACTACAACTTCTAGAACAAGCCAAGATACACCCAGTCTTTCATGCATCACAGCTTGAAAAAGTAATAGGGCATCGTCCAGTTGAAAAAAGAGCTTCCAGCTGAGTTACATAATACAATAGATATTTACCAGCCACTGCACTTTTTGGGAACAAAGCTACTCGAGAATATATCTCTTCCATCAGAGACCAGTTTTCCATATTTCAAACTTGAGGACAATGTTGTTTTGGAGGGAGGTACTGTTGGATCCAGTGTACATAATAAACATTCATAGGCTTCATATAGTAGAAAGCAAAGATTATATTACGGACATATATAGTTTGTTATAGTGCTAGTTGGGGTTCCTTTCTGTTTTCTGTTACAGTTTGTTAAGGAAATGTAGTTTCCTTTATATAGTGCCCTGCCTGGTTTCACCAAAAGGAGGTTAGGAATTTTGATTGTGTAAACTGAAATTTCTAGTGTAGAAAAGGAAAGTGCTCCTTTTGGGGGTAAACCTATTTACCTTGTTCGCTTGTAATTCTTGATACTTGGAGAAACAAATAAGTCATTCGTGATCTATTTCTGGGGGAGGAAGGAGTATTCGTTTCCAAGTTGCACTTTAGCAAACAGGATTGGCATGATTAGAGGAGAGGATTTCATATGCAGAAGCAAAGACTGAAAAACCAAGAGATGTAGTCCAACTTGAAAACTAAAGATTTGAAAGAAGGAAACTAAAAAGTAATTTTATTTCTAATACAATGATTAGAAAATCGAAGAAATCACTCCTACACATACACTGTCACATTTAATTCACACTCCTACACATACACATACACATACACATACACTGTACACTAGTTGGGTTGGGTCAAGTTTCTGCTTCTTTATTTGTAAGACTCAATCCAACCAAACCTTGTCCTTGGATTTTAGAGTAATTGCTTTAAACAATATACTATATTATTTAATATTTTCTGAATGGAATAATACAATATTTCAAAAATAAATTAGTCAATAGAATAATGAAGTAAATTGAATAATAGTTATATTAATGTTATTATTTAATAATTTTGGTTGAGTTGGGTTAGGTATGGAGTTCATCGAACATAACTTGTCACTCAATCTGTAGGAGATTGGTTGGGTTGGGTTTGACCAAATCACAAAGTAACCCCAACCCAATCTGTTTGGATTGAATTGGGTTATAAGATTATCTGATCCATCAAACACCCCTAAACCAAGGAAATTTAATTTTATAATTACAATTAATTATACTCTAGAAAAATTCCTAAGATTGTTAAGGGGTTGTTTTAGTTAGAGGAGAGTTTAATAAACTATGGTAAGAGTTAGCTAGGCTGAAAGAATAAATAGGGAAAACTAGAGAGGGAAGGGACAAAAAAAGTTGCATTTCAGGAAAAGGAGGGAGAGAGCCCTGGATCTCACGAACATCCAGGAATTCACCCCTTTTTTTGAATATTTTCCATTTCTTGGTATTATACCCCCATTAGAGTTGGATTGGGAACTAGGGTTCATTAATAAAGATTCATTCTTTTGCTCACAATACTTGATACTGCTCTATCAGAAACATACAAGACATACTAATGTTTAGACTTTAACTTTTTCTCAAATAAGAATTTTATCATTCTTGCTTTGCAACTTCTGGACAGATATGGACAGAATATACCTTTCGGAATCCACGTGTAAGTCCAATTAAAATCACAAATAAATCAACATCATTGGTAGGCCTGTTAAGGGCCAATGTGACAACTCAATCCTTGCTGATAAACAACAGGACATGTAATTATACTTTTTGTATTAAATCTGTATAGGAATTAAACCATCTTTAATGTGATTATGGCAACATCAGAAAATCAGTTAAAGGTAAAGGAAATAACATCTATCTGTCAATATACACCATTCATTTAGAACAACTAACCTCAAAACGCACATTCCCACCTCTACGCATAAGGCCAACACATTGCGGAGCTGCATCATGAAAAAAAGAGTCATGTAAGATAATAGTTATTCAGAAAAAAAAATACATCAATTTTCAAGAGTATTTAAATAACAGAGCTTAAATATTGTCAGGAGAAGGCAGAATAGGATATTGGTAGAATATGTAGTTTTATTAGCTACTGATATATTTATTCCTTTCTAGTCATGCTATTGGATGTATATTAAGTATTCAGTGATCTCTGGGAAAAGGATTTTACTGGCTTCACCCTATTTTGGATCCTTACGAACATTATAGGCTAGTTATTGAGGTTCAACACCATCGAAGCATTGGAACTAGATCAGACTATTGTAGATCCAAAGAGAGCAATCAAACCAAGTGTGATGATTGAGCTAGAGAAACTAAACATGGGAGTAAATGTTATCAAATTTGCTCCTAGATTCATTTTGTTTGTCAGAAATCATTATGAACGGTTAAATTCAAGATCACCTCCTTCAGTCAGGAGTTTGCTTTAAATAAATTTGAAGCCAAATATTGTTTGTAGCATAGAGACTAAAAGAAAAAAGCTTGGCTAAGGTTCATAAGAAATAACAACTACAGGCTACTCATCAGTCTCACGTACCATGAAAACCAAGTCTTCGAAATTGAAGCTGCAATTTTTAAATAGGCAAGTATCCACTTAAACAATTTCTGAAACAAAAACTTAAATTTTTCAAAGAAAAGGGTGCCATTCACTTGATGCCTCCGAACACTTCATACAATCATTAAAACAACAATCTTTACCAGGACAAAAAACTATGATTATTGAAACGCAAGTGAAAAGACAGCTAAATACAAACCTCAGATACTAGTCTACTACTTCCTTCACTTGCAACAGCCAGAGTACGTAGTGAATAAGGAATTCCAAATTCACTTTCTCCTTGCCTCTCCATCCATGGAGATGATCTCAGATTTGCCCCAGTTCCAGATGATAATGGCCTTGGTTCAGAGGTAGAAAGACCAGAGCGCAAGGAAGAATAAGCATTGCTTGGATTTCCAATAACATCAGAACCAGGAGAAAACAAGGACCGACGGACAAATTCAGATAGCCTCCGTGGATGTTGCGGAGGATTAGGACGAGAAACCCAATTTGAGGCAGATGAAGGGTTGGTAGCTGGATTGGATCCAGTCCGTGATGAAGAAGCAACATTTCCTGGAATACTTAAATTTTCACTACTTGAACTCGAAGCTCTAACTGTTGGATTTTGAACCAAATTTCTTAAATCAGTTGAAGGTACAAAGACAGGATGTTCTAAAATATTTCTAGACATTCGTCTTGAGCTTGCATCTTCTTGGTCTCTGTCGGCACATATAACTGGGTTTGATGAATGGATATTTCTTGAGCTAGAACCACCATTCCATCTAAACGATTGCCTATTCCTAGGCAAAGCAGGAACATGGATTACAAGTGGCTGGCTTTGAGGAATCACATTATCTATCGGTGGAGCTGATCTCAAATTCAGAGAATTATCAACAGAATGAAACCTTTGTGATGCTTGAGAGGATGAAGAAACACCAGACTGCCTGATCATGCTCCCAGTTGAGAATGCAGCGGGAGGAACAGAATTTTGTTGATTTGAAGGATTTAACCGCAACCGGAAATTCCTGTGAAAGCTTTCTGAGCTTCCTGCAATGTTTGAATCAGGAACATTTTCAGATGCTTCATCCCCCATTCCCAGGCCAAGTCTTGCATTTACCTGCTCTGAGGATACAGCTCTGTTTGAACTGCTTCCAGCATTATCCTGAGTAGGAATTGCATGCCAAACACCATCTGCATGCTGATTGTAGCTAGAACTTCCAGCATCTGAAGATTGTCCATTATTTCCATCAACAGCCTTTCTTTTACAAGAGACACGTCGAGTATCACGAGAACCTGGCCTACCATCAGAACCTTCTACCAGGAAGCCATTATTTGCAGAAGGAAGCAAAAAAGAACCAGATCCAACAGTAGATGGTAAGCACTCATTTGCTGACCCACTAGACATGTGTAAGTTAGGGAGCTCCAGATGTTGACTATTATCACTTCCACTGTCTGCTAGACCTGCATTTAGGTTGAGATTCTGGGACATCAAACGAGAATCGGGACTGCGCATGTACATAGGACCTGTATTATCATTGTCTAGAGAAAGAGTATTGGTTGGTTCAAGGTGCCTTTCTTCTAGCCTTGCACCAGGCAATGCACCACCAGTAATGGTTGATGTCCATCCATGTTCTCGTTTTTGCTCATTATTGTTAATCTCATTTGGGGTATTGCTGGAACTTGGCTCGCCTAAGCTCCATCCACTCAAATTTTGCCATTCATGATTAATAGAATTCACATAAGGTGAGTTCATATCACCAGGAGAAAGTATATAATCAGGTATTTGATTTTCTGCAGGATTCACATTATTCCAGCAAATCTGCTGATCCACAGTCGAATTACCTGGCGTAGAGCCACAATCAAATTCTAAGGTTTCTGGCATTGGACCAACTGTACCTCTCTGCCCTTGCATTGAAGGAATCTATTGATTTTCCCACACAATAAAATTAAATATATGAAATTAATCCCTCAATAAACCAATAAGCCAGGCACTAAACTTGGCAGCGCTGTTCAACAAAACAAGAAAATGTTCATCAGGAAAACTCAACAATCAAAATGTTCATGTAAGATGTAAACCACATATGCTTCAGTAAAACCTAAGATATAAACAAAAGTATCAGAGTACAAGGCAAACTCAACAATTAAAAAATAAACAAACCTTAACACAGGAAGGTCATCTATTTATAAAGTCAATGCGTAACTAAGAAGCCAATGTGTAGGTGCTTCTTAATCTTATGCCCTAACCTTCTCAATTGGCGCACAGAACAGGTTTGCACCACCCAAATCACAAGCACCACCACTCAATCCTCGATAATCAGCTAAGAATCTTGCAGTATCAATCCCACTAATGCAGCATTGCCAATTGATTAGTCCCAGAAATTCGCGCACCCCCTGGATAAAATAGACGAAACCTCAACAACAAAGTTAGCATGTTTTCACACAACTTAACGAATAAAATCGGGGGAAAAAGAAATTGTTTTTTTACAAGATCAGCTCCCATGTTTCAAAACACCAAACTAGGTTCAACAGACACATAACCAAGCTGAATTTACGAGAGTCGTGAAAAGAAGACCAACAAAAACCCCCGTAGTTTAACAACCAACCCTCCTAAAAAATCCCGTCCAGAAAAAAACATGAAGATTCAAACTTTATAAATTTCTGAAGCGCAGCAAATCACCCAGTAATCAGAGCAGAAAAATAGATAGGTTAAATGGATGAAACTGACCAGATGAAACGAAAAACGGCCGATCTAATTGGATAATCAAGGTATGAGTGGGTCAGAATGAATAGATAAAGAAAGCGAGCATGTTGGATAGGGGGTGCTTTTTATTCGATTTAATGTTCCCTTTCCTCCTGGGTAGAAAAACGAAGAAAGGCAAAAACACAGTGAGAAAAGGGGAGAGAAGAGAGGGTGTGGGATGGTGGAGGATATCAAAATCAGATAGAAAACTGAAAAGAAGAAAAAAGAAAAGAATAAAATAAAAATGTATTGTAATGAGGACAGAAATCTTCAATTTACAAAACCATCCAAGAGATATATATTACTATATTAATTTAAATTAGAGTAAAGGCTCTCTGGCCTCGAAACAAGGAAGAGAGAAAACCGAAATTGAAAAAAAAAATTACATTGCTAATTAACACAGATTAATTAATTTACTAATCAGTGATTCCGTAATGAGAAAGTGGTGAGAAGGGGTGCCCTGTTTGGCAGTTTACCAATTGAGGGGAGGTGAGGTGCGTGTCTTTAGTTCTGACCTTACTCAATCCATATGGGTCTGCCTCTGTCCCCAAACACAGCAGATAATAATGATATTAATAAATTATCGGTGTTGGAGTTTCTGCCTCAATGCAACCCCTTTTCCCTTTTGCGTTCACATCTATTCTACACCACCTTCTTTCTCTCTCTTTCTTCTGCTCTATTCTACTATGTGTCTCAAAGGAAAACAAAACACAAAAATCATGCATCACACCCATTCAATTTACTTTTTTCACCTAAAATAAAATTCATAACTCATTACTTTAATTTTACTCTCCACATATGTTTATAATGCTAACTATATAATACAGTTCTTTTAAAAGGAAAATGACCCTTTTAATAAAAAGATAAAATAAAGACATTTCAATTTATTCATTTGATACTTTTTATGATATTAAATAAATGGATCTTTCTTTTTAAATGATATTGATTAAGAAAATCAATAATTCTTTTACAAAGAAAATTAAATTTTAATTTTTAAACCTTTTTTTATATCTATTGCAATTGAGTGTGTTGACCGTGTATTGTAATCAGAGTAGTATATTCAAAAAAGTAAGACATTTCATTCTGGATAATATATATATATATATATATATATATATATATATATATATATATATATATATATAT
>Ga0123342_1002448_pt1 | contig 30838 bp, 9 predicted proteins | sample Turbeawhitnodule_FD_89960 | JGI IMG/M metagenome (GOLD analysis project Ga0123342, IMG submission 89960) | Root nodule microbial communities of legume samples collected from Mexico - Turtle bean Mexico white nodule | ecosystem: Host-associated > Plants > Roots > Nodule | place: Mexico: Nepantla... | reverse complement strand
TAATATTCCGGATTACATAATCCGGAAGTCATTTTTCAAATTTGTAATTAACTTCTGGATTATATAATCCGGAAGTCTTTTTTCAGATGCATGATTACTTTACGGATTACATAATCTGGAAGTTTTTTTTAACTTCCGGATTATGTAATCCGGAAGTCTTTTTCAAATGCGTTTCCGGATTACATAATCCGGAAGTTATTATGGGGGTGACACAAGAAGGATAAAAATGTATTTTCATGTTGTGTATGGAGGTGCTAGAAGAAGATATGGAGGTGCAGGAAGAAACAGTCTACATGTAATCTCATTTAAACAAGTAGATAACAATTATAATTAAACCATTAATTCATTTTATTATATTATTATTGCATAGCACAAATACAATTTACTCATCCATCAAATTTTCAAACGTAACACATAAATAGAGAAAAAAAATCAATTTCAGAGAAGAAGAATGTAAAATAGGAAGAAGAATGCAGTATTAAGAATGACACACAAAATAATTTAACGTGAATCGATTGAAAATCGAGCCAATATTCACTACAATACTAAGTATTTTATAGTGAACTTTCACCTCTAATGATAAAAATAAATGTTGAGTTTAAGTTTCTATATATAAAACAAAATTGTCTTACAATTTCTAACTAATGACATTTCTCATAAGAACTAACCTAGTTATTAGAAAGTTCTAAAAAAAGTAAACAATATAATATTTAATCTTCAGATTCTTCATAAACAAATGTTAACTCGTCATACAATTCTAATACTTATAAGACAATAACAAACTACTAGACCGTCTCAGACTTACAAATAACGAATTGATGATTAAACGATCTCAAACCAATAGACCATCTAATATATCTGAACGATTTTTTTAAACCAATTTTTTCACTATTATAATATACTTATCAAATAATTTTTTATTTTCATAAGGCTATCAAAATATTATTTCTCATATTCCAAATTCGATTTTACTAGCATAATATATAGCATTTGGTTTGTAAGATATGGAGTCCTTTTAAACTAATTTTTACTCTAAAAAAGCAAGTTAACTTGTTAACTTTTCTAGTGTGTATATAAATATTTAAATTAAGATCGTGACATTTTTTTTATTGTACCTTAAATACAATAGCTGACATACCTTATTTATTACAAGATAAAAGAAGATTATTTAATCTTATTTTGAATTTTTTTTATCACGAATTCCTTATTTTACTGGTTTAGAAGTTGATCTTTCTAATAATATTTTTATTATTAAAACCTTTATACTAGTAATGTATTTATTGCCAACCTGACGAATTTTTATATCAAACAAAAACTAAATACGAAATATTCATTATATAAATTGTCTTCACAAGTGAAGACATAATATTTAACTATTATCCATTTTGTTATTTAAAAAAGCATTGATACATGATAATAATGTATTATTTTTTAATCATTATGATCTTCTACTTATTTATTGAATTTTATCATCTATAAGCGACAATAATTATTAAACTTTAGTTGTAATATCATATTCTAAAGTTATTTTCAAATTATAAAAGTAAAAAAAGAGTATTATACCATATTATAATTCTGGAAAGTGAGAAACATTATTTCATAGTTAAGGTGTGTAACGCAACATTTTTTTGGATCATTAAATTAATTTTCATTAATGTCGAAATTAATTTTGGTTAATATTGAATACAACATTCAATCTTATATCACTACAACTAGAAAATTATAAAATTCAATCTTATATTACTACAACTAGAAAATCATAAAAATTATATTTGATAGAAAAACCTTATAACAAATTAGAAATGAATTTAGAAACTATATTTATAATAATAATTTAGAAATCAATAATTTTTTAAGTCTCTAAAATAGTATATAATTCAATCATTGTAACAACTAATTATATTTGATTTTCAAAATTGATTTTTATTAAATGATTTTTTTTAATTATTATTTAAAGTGTACAGTTTAACATTTTTTTAAGTGAATCAATGTACATGCAAAAGCATATAAATGAAATATATAAAAATAAAACAAATCAAAACAGTGGAAATTTTGCATAGAATGATTGTGATAAAGAAATTTATTATTGATAATATGGGTGAAGTAGAAACTTATTGAAATGGTAGGAAACATTAATTAAAACAAGTTATAAGAATCAAGGATAAACTTCAATGAGAGATTTGAAGCCAAATAGTGGGCTAAACTTGCAGGTGGTGAAGCCAGCTTGGTATATGAGTTTCTCCCATTCTTTTTTTTCTCTTTCTTTTCCATTGAAGAGAGACAGCATCACCAAGTCATACTCCAGCTTCAACTCTGTCAATTCTCTATCATCACCTGCTTCATCAATTACTATGTCTATGATTATCACCTTTCCCTCCTTTCCTCTCCCACAAATAGCTTCTTTGCACTTCTTCAATATCTTTATGGAGAGTTCATCATTCCAATCATGCAGAACCAACTGCAAAATAACATTGCTACACATTTAGTATATTATTATAAAATCTTATGAAACCGGTTTATAAACTGAGGTTTGCAGTCACTTATATATTATGAAATTTTTATTTAAAATAAAATCTTCAACACCCTCACTTCGAGTGTCATTTTGTGTATATAATTGTATAATAGATGGTCTCATAATGGATGAATGGTGATTCCAACAAAATTCTATAAAATCGATTTATAAACTCAATGTTATAAAATCAACTTAGGTACTAATCAGGTCCATACAACCAATTTGAAGCCCAGCATTCGGTCAACACGACTGAGACCATTACACCCAAGCAGAAGATTAATGACACTAATCAAGGATCAAACATTAAATAATGTCCTTAATTCTAGGTTAAATCCTTAATCAAGCCCAATAACAAAGGGTCCACAATAATTATAAAAAAAAACATAGATCTCAAAGGATCAGATACGTCATCATCTAGTACTAAGAGTGTTGAAGTTTAACTTGAGCGTCGAAGTGTCTTTTGCAGGTACCATCCGAGCCCAGAGTTCACAGAGACAAGGGAGTGGAGGAGTGAGAGAAGTAGAAGGAGTTCATTCGAGAGAAAAGAAGAGCAGGTCGACCGATCGAGAAGGAAGACAATAATTCTCTTGGTCTCAACTTCGTTCGAGAACAACTTATAAAATAAGTTTTACGTTCACTCATATTATGAAATGTTGTTAGAGTTATGATATATCGACACCATCTGACAGTAACACACATTTGACGCTGCAGACGTAGCAGAGTGAGATTACACGCAAATAAGCAGTCTGAACTTCCAAATAGGATAAAAAAATATATATTACACGGTTATTTTTCTTAGTAATAACCGATATAATATTTTTTTTACTAAGAATGACCTATATTACACCGGTTAAGCCATCTAACTGCATCTAACCGGTGTAATATATGACCCATTTTGACGTGGAAGGTTGTTCCGATTGACGGTGGTATTGGACTGGAGAGTTTTGCCTTCGATCCTCGCAACGAAGGGCGTTACACCGGCATTTCCAACGGTTGAATCATCAAATGGCAACGTTTTGAGAATCGTGTGGATTTGTTTCAACATTCCGCGCTATCGTCCATGATAGCAACCACACACAGTTCTTGTTGTTAGTGCCAGAGTTGTTTCGGTGCGCTGTCACATCGAGCACCGCAACAAAGATATCGACGAGGAGCTGGAGGTTCTTGACGGCATCGAGGCCGAGAACGACAACATTGTAGACGTTAGACGACACGGTCAAGGAGTTACAGAAGGAGCTTGTCGAGAGGCAGCTGTATGTTATGGTGGATAGAGTTTTAACAAAACATTTTTCATGTTATTATTATCTCTCTAGTCGTGAAATCTAAAACATGAATATAGCTATGTATATATATACCTTGAGTAAAACTGCATCAGCAGAAGGGATGGACTGGAACATATCACCACCAACAAAGCTCAGATTCTGGGTTGTTTTCAAGTTAGCCACCACTTGTGGTTGGTCCAAGACGGTGCATTTCAAGTGAGGAAAGGATTGGAGTATGAGCTTGGAAACAGCACCAGTCCCACCTCCCACATCCACAAGAGAACCCAACCCCTCAAACACGTGCTTGCATTCTTGGAGTCCCAGCTTTACGATTTCAGAATCAGCAGCCATAGCCTTCTGAAACACATTCAGCAACTCACAATCATTGTTGATGAAGTCCCAGTATCTCTCTCCGGTTACGCTCTCGAACAGCGGAAGTTCCGTATCCTCTTCGAACAGTTTCTTGGAGGAGTTCCACATGTTACACACTCTTGGTAGAAATGCCACTTCAACGAGATGTGCCAAGCTGAATGAGTTGCTTCTCACTAGAAACTCCGATGCAAGAGTCAAATCGTACGTTGCTTCTTCTTCTTCTTCGCCGTTTTCTGTTTTCGTGAAGAACTGGTTGTGTGTTAGGAGGCGCATGAAGCGGCGGAAAACACCGATTCTTGAAGGGTGAAGATTGAGAAGTGAGGCCAAGTCGGAGAGAGTGATGGGTTTTCCATGGTTGTGGATTGCGTCTGCTATGCCAAGCTCTGTAGCATACTTCAGAGCCATGCAGCTTAGGAAGTTCAGAATATGTTTGTGCACGTGCATTTGAGCTTTGTACATTTCTCTCTTATCTCTATCTGCATTGCCATTGTTGGTGAAAACCATTTTTTTTTTTTTTTGCTTTGTTCTGTGATTCATGTTTATTTATAGAGTGCTTCCATGCAGATATGAGTAAATTTGTAATACCTTTTCTGAATTTTTATTTTAACTTTTAATTGTTTATAAAAAATATAATTTAATTGTTTGTTTGTCTACATTTGGATTAATCTTCAAATCATATCGGATTTGCTTTTATGAGAAGTTAAAACTATTAATATTTGAGTATAACTTTGATTTCAATAAAATCAAATAATTAAATCTAATAAAATAGTATAATAGAAGATAAGAAGATCTTTTGTGCATACTAAATAAAGACCAAAAATGTATATTCTTGAAGAAATTAATTCCAAATTTTCTTTCTTTCATTTTCGTAAAAATAAATGAAAAGGCATGGGAGGGGTATTTAGAGTTAAATTTTGTTTATCAATTTTATTTCCTAAAAATGCAGAAATAAAAGAATTAATTGATGGGCACGAACATAATTAAGTATGCAATATAAATATTGTCAAGCATTTTGTTTTTCTATTTAAATTCAAGCCATTTTATTGAAAATGAAAAATGTTTGTTTTTGTGTATATTAATATGTATATCCATATCCACAGTTTTACGAGATCGACACGATATTCTCTTACTCCGATTTTTATTCACAAATTAATTGAAAATATAAAAAGAAATAAGTAACATTTAAGATTTTAATTAATATTTTTATTCTTCTGAATCAAAATAACTTTAAATTAATGAAACATTTAAAAAAAAAAAACTTCTACTTACAATGAATACATATTATTAGCAAGATTCGAAATTCTGAAGGAAAATATGAAATAAAAAAATAACGTTAAAAATTATTAATATTTTGATTCTTCCATATCAAAATAACTTGTACGGTTTTAAGTTCCAAAAAAACTAATGACAATCTTAACATAAATTTAAATTTATATTTAACTAATTTTAGTGCAACGAATATTAAAAAAAGTTCAAGAGCAATTTTATAGTTTTTTTTTTTTGAGTGTATGAGGAGATTTCTATAGTATGAAGAAATTATATTTTTTCTTGTACTTCTACATTTTTTTGTGGTATCATAATTATCTTGATAATTTTTTATGATTCCGAAATAAAGATTCTGTAAACAAAAAGTATTTTCGAGATTCTGTAAACAAAGTGTATATCCACAATAAATTTGGAAGAAAAAAAATCATTCTAATTTTGGAACTCATATTTTTAATTTTTAGAATAATAAATCCAGAATTAATAGAATATAAGTATGTTCCGAAATATTCCAAAAAAAATAATTTGGAAGTCATTTTCAAAAGGGACAAAATGGTCTTTTCTGATAATAATGGGTGCAGTAAGTCATTTGATGGGGTGCAAGGAAAAACACCTACGAAGAAATAGTGTTCAGTTTTTTCATTTCATAAGCCCAATCAGTAGTGTGTTTGTGGATTCCTGGGCTTTGGTAAAGACTTACTCAAGAGAAAATAAAAACTCATGTTATCGAGTCAAGAATAAAATATGAAATTTTGGATAATAAATCAACTATTAATTTATTAATATTAAGTTTTTTGTATTTACTTTCTTTAATAATTTTTTTTTGAAACTGAATTCGAAATTTTAGTTGGTCAACTATGTGATATCATTTGAATAGTTATATATGTCAAATTTTAGATAAATTCAACACTCGTTGGTATACAATCTTGTCATCAGGTTTTAATTATATTTTAGGAAAATTATTCAGTGAAATAAATTTAATTAATGAAATATAAAATTATTGAACTAAAAGGTTCCTTTTTCATATTCATCTCCATGGCACCAATTCAAGCTATGTGAATTATTTATATATAATTAATTTATATCATTAAAATATATTTCATGGAAGACAAATAACTAATTTAATTTTTAAATGTGTAACGCGAAATCAACTTAATTATTAATAAAATAAAATATTTATTAGATGTTTTGCAATTACGTCTTATTAAATTTTTAGAGTAGATAATGAATTATTTTATCAGTAAAATATAATTTTAATAATTAATTTAAACTTTGTACATTTTTAAAAATTAAATTTTCAAAAACTTAGTTAAGAACCTTATGAATATGTTCTTGTTCTATCAATATAATCTTGTTTATTAGTTATATGACAATTTATATTTTTTTTATCTTTTAATTTATCAAGCCGTTTTTTAAAATAAAATTATAATAAAATATTAATTTTTAAAACAAATAATATATCAAATAATTAATATTGATGTGCGACAAAGACCGGTCTAGTTCCTTTTGGCAACTCTCGAAAGCTACGAGAAACACGCTGCCACGTGTCTTCATCTTCCTCTACCGTACATGACACGTGGACGGCATCGAAGAGACAAACTATAAACTTTTCCATTATATATAAATTAAATGAAAAATACGTAAGAATAAGTTTTTCTTCTTCTTTATATTAATACAGTTTTTAGTAATAAGTTAGATAAATCTTTAAAAATAGACATTATACTTGATTAGAAGTTACTACTCATATGGTGTAGATATCTTCTTAGTAAATAAATATTTTTTAACTTTTAGTTTAATGGAAGATTTTTAAAAATAAAAATTTTGGAGAGTGAGAAAAACTAAAAAAAAATTTAGCTAATTTTATAGATCAAAATAATTAGTTATTATTAAATTAAAGACTATTTTATAAAATAAAATAAATCTTACATATTATTTGAAATGCAAAACATATAAAATGAAATACATAAATATAAAACAAATCTAAAAAGTGGAAATTTTGCATTGAGTGTGATAAAGAAATTTATTGTTTATTACATGGGTGAAGTAGAAAGTTATTGAAATGGTAGGAAACATTAACTAAAAGAAGTTATAAGAAATCAAGGATAAACTTCAATGAGAGATTTGAAGCCAAAAAGTGGGCTAAACTTGCATTTGGTGAAGCCAGCCTGGTATATGAGTTTCTCCCATTCTTTCTTTTCTCTTTCTTTTCCATTGAAGAGAGACAGCATCACCAAGTCATACTCCAGCTTCAACTCTGTCAATTCTCTATCATCACCTGCTTCATCAATTACTGTGTCTATGATTATCACCTTTTCCTCTTTCCCTTTCCCACAAATAGCTTCTCTGCACTTCTTCAGTATCTTTATGGAGAGTTCATCATTCCAATCATGCAGAACCCACTGCAAATACTCAAATTTCAGCAATAATCAATATATTGCTACACATTTAGTATATGATTAGTCAAGCCCTTATAATATAATATATGATTGTATCTTAACATAGTATAATTAAGTTTAAATGAAGTGACTTTAAGTCTAATTCAACCTGTAAAACTAGCTAAGGTGAGTTTTGCACCCATTTTTATACTATGAAAGACTCTAATCTCTAGTCGATGTGGGATCTCCAACCCACCCTCATGCCGAGACTGTCAACTCGTGTGTGAGACTATATATTATGGGTGGTCCGATAGCGGTCTGATACCGGGTGACACGATATGTCTAACACAAACACTCGCTAGGATAGGCTCGAAATGGCTCTGATACCATATTACGAAGTGAACTTTAAGACTAACTCAACTCCATAAAACCGACTCAATGAGATGAGGTTAGCACCCACTTATATATATATATAGCAAGATGTTGATCTAGAACATGAAGATATGTGTACACATGTGTATACCTACCTTGAGTAAAACTGCATCAGCAGCAGGGATGGAGTGAAACACATCACCACCAACAAAGCTCAGATTCTGGGTTGTTGTCAAGTTAGCCACCACTTGTGGTTGGTCAAAGACGGTGCATTTCAAGTGAGGAAAGGCTTCGTGGATTTGCTTGGAGACAGCACCAGTGCCACCTCCCACATCCACAAGAGAACCCAACCCCTCAAACACGTGCCTGCATTCTTGGAGGCCCAGCTTGATGATTTCAGAATCAGCAGCCATAGCCTTCTGAAACACGTTCAGCAGCTCAAAATCACTGTTCATAAATTCCCAGTAACTCTCTCCCGTTACGCTCTCGAAGAGTGGAAGTTCCGTATCCTCTGTGAACAGTTTCTTGGAGGAGTTCCACATGTTCCCCACACTTGGAGCAAATGCTACTTCTACAAGAGGAGCCAAGCAGAAGGAGTTGCTTCTCACTAGAAACTTCGATGCAAGAGTCAAATCGTACGTTGCTTCTTCTTCTTCTTCACCGTTTTCTGTTTTCCTGAAGAATTGGTTGTGTGTTAGAAGGCGCATGAAGCGGCGGAGAACACCGATTCTTGAAGGGTGAAGATTGAGAAGTGAGGCCAAGTCGGAGAGAGTGATGGGTTTTCCATGGTTGTGGATTGCGTGTGCTATGCCAAGCTCTGTAGCATACTTCAGAGCCATGCAGCTCACGAAGTTCAGAACGTATTTGTTGACATGCATTTGAGCTTTATACATTTCACTCCTTTCTGTATCTGCACTGCCATTGTCACTGAAAACCATTCTTTTTTGCTTTTTCTGTAAGTTCTTGATTTGATTTGATGTAATGTGCTTTGTCTATGATGCATGCTTATTTATAGAGTGCTTCCATGGAGATATAAATAAAGGAAAAGACTTCTTTTACACATGTGAAACTCATCTACTTACTTACACATGAAACACAAAACACATGTACTTATTATACATGGAACAGATGTACTTACACGACTTTATTGATTTGTGAAGTGAATGTTTTCTTATCACCACCCATGAGTAAATTTTTGTTTTACATTTTTATTTTAACTTTTAATTACTTATAATTTTAATTTATAAAAAATCTAATTTCATTTTGTTCTTCTACATTTGAATTAATCTTTATTTTCTTTGTTGTCATCCTTTCGTTTTACCTACATATAGAAGATTAAACTCCTTTGTATTGATTCTCTTATAATATCGTATTGACATTGAATTTTGAGGTTTGGTGTAGTAAACTTTATTCCTAAATTTTCTATAAAAACAAATTGTTTTTGAATGCTTGTTGAAAATTCTGTTGTTTTTCTTTGATTACAGTTATTTGTTAATTCGTTTAGTCTTAATCAATTTCTTGTACGCCTAGTCAAGAGATAAAAGATAAACATCTAATTGAGTAGATGCTTGGAACGAATTGAGATATTAAATAATTTAGTTGACGTTTGTTTTACTGATGAGATTTTGTTGAATGTAAGTAACATTTGTTTAATTGAGTTCAACTATGTGACAAAATTAAAGAATAATAATCTTAAGAAAACTAATGAAGAATTCATTTCTAAATATTTCATTCAAATTCAACCTCCAATTTCAAAAAACCAACATTCAATAATGTTTACATTTCAAGTAATTCATACTACAATTCAAACATATTCAAGAACTTATTCACATCACAATCAATATGAAATTTATCAAATCAACAAAATCTATCATCTCTATACTTTCACATTAAATTTAAATTAAAATACTCTAATTTACTCAACAACAAACCCTACAAGAAAAATTAAAGCTCATGATCACATCACTTTCATTTTCAAATCTTCTCATCTGAAGTTCTATTGAAAAGTAAAATTACTTTCTCTTACGTGAATATAAACAGACATGCTCCCAAAGAGTTTCATCTCCTAAAGAACACATGGATAATTTAAATTGTACCACAGAGTCCTGAACAATGATTCAAACATATCACTAAGACTCAAAACTACAATGGACTAATCCTAAAGCTATAAACATCACATGTAACCGTATCTAATTAGGTAAACACTAAAACTCAAAATTGACCCAGAGGGAAAATGAGCAAAAATGAACTTACTCTAACTAAAATTTTGACAGTATAGTTTTGTTGTATTCACTATCATGAGTCTAGTTATGACTTTTGATTGTCAGTATGATGAAGGAGGTGGTTAGAATCTTAGAGGGAAGACATAAAAGAAAAAAAAATGATTTCTACATAGATGATGATTATATTAAAATAAAATAACCAAGTGCATGTCATTTTAATTATATAGTTTATATTCTAAAACTATTTTCTAGGTTCTTAAACATTTCAAATTAAAAGTAAATTCGAAAATATTTGTAACCAGATTGATTCTAATAAAACCATTTAATATTTTTTTTTTAAATTAAACATATAACTGAATTTGAATGAACCAGTATACAAAATATATATATATATATATATTTCTAATATACCTCTACAAGTTTACATTTCTCTCACCAATTATTTGTAAAAACCTTCTCAAAGTTGTTTTCAAACTAATAAATACTTCATCCAACAATTGATATTACATAAATGATTCTCTAGTTTTTTTAGTGATTAACCCATATATACCAATATCATAGTTAAAAATAAATATTTTTCTTTCTTTATTTACATGAAGTTATATTTGTAAGAGGAAATGAACAATAATTCTTTTTAAAGGTGTACACATTATTAGTCCTTAGTAAATATGAAAAATAAAATGTTAAAATAACTTTCAATATTATATTTCAAACCCTAAATCAAAATCTATTGAAAACGTTATGAATAAAGGGGAGAGGTTAATTCTTAATAATTTATTTTATTAAATATATGGGATTTTTAAAACTGAAAAGGAAATCATATAACTAAATCTTAAAATGCTTTGAAATAGAAGTGATATTTTGAAATGGTTATTTCTAATACAGAATGATAATATGTGAATGAAATATGATGTTAAGAATAATACATTTAACCATTGTTATAATGAAGAAAAACAACATAAATTGTTGACATTATAACAACAACGTTAAAAATATTAAACACTAACAATCTAGAATAAAGTAGCATTATTAACGTTCTACACCTAACATCTTTAACATGTTTTCAAAGAATGAGGTCAATTCAAATTAGAGAAAAGTTTCCTTAACACCATCTACACAGTAAAAAATATATATTTAATAAACACTTATAATAATATAATCATATTTTTATTAAAAAATAAAACAAATATAAATAAATAAAAAATTATTGAACTGTGAGATTTGTGTTTTTACTGTTCGCAGTATCACATATCAGCATCCTTCAAATTATGCCTATAAATTTCATTAAACAATTATCAAGTTGTCATCATTAAATAGTAACTAAAAGATAAAAAAAATAATTAATCACTAAATTAAATATTAATTTAGAGATGAAAAAATTATTCATATATAAAGTGATTTCTATTATTAATAAAAGTTTATGATATAGTTTCTAAATTAGCTACTTAAATTTTAGAAACTAATACAAACTAATTTAGAATACAAAGTAGTAAATAACTAAAATCTGATTAAATATCAATCTAAAAACTATTTTATAAATTTTTATTAATAATAAAAACTACTTTAGATACCAATAATTTTTTTAATTTATAAAATAATTTCTAATTTAATTAAATAGTAACTAATTATTTTAATTTTTAAAATTAATTTTTATTTAATGATTTTCTTGTAGTGTATTATTTTTCTCATAGTTCTAAATAGAAAAATTAGACAACTTTTTTCATTCTAATTGAGAAAATTTTAATGTTCTTACAACTTCTAGATGACTTCAATATTGTAAAATACTTTTATACCATTGATATGTTTTTTATTCTTTTTTAAACTATTGATACTTCTTTATTTCACTAAAAAAAATTATTAAATAAAAATTAATTTTAAAGACAAAAATAATTAGTCATTATTTTAATTAAATTAGATATTAAGTTAGAGATTAAAATATTATTCGTATTTAAAGTGATTTTTATTATTAGTAAAAATTTATAAAATAATTTCTAAATTGGTATCTAAATTAGTTACTCAGATTTTACTTACTAATATTTTAGAAATTAGTCTTTAAAAGACTAATAGAGACTGATTTGAAATATAAATAGTAAGTAGCTAAAATCTTTGTAACTAATGATTAAATACCAATTTAGAAACTATTTTATAATTTTTTATTCATAATAAAAATTAGTTTAAATAATAATAATTTATTTAATTTATAAAATTGTCTCTAATTTCTTCAAATAGTAATTAAGTATTTTGTTCTCTAAAATTATTTTTTATTTAATAATTTTTTTTAATGTTATTTAAATTATGTATATGTATTCTCCTATCTCCTAACTTTATTATATTTTGAAGTAAATATTTGAGCCAATAAAGCATAATAATAATAATAATAATTCATGAAATCATCGCCTATTTAAATAATTAGTAATCTTTATCAGCTGGATGAAGTCATCATCATTTAAATATTAAAATCAGCAGTGTTTAATTATCAACTTAAGTACTCATTAGTAATCATTAAGATAACATGATGTTTAAGTATATCAACATCTTATTCTATTAATAATTATTTCAAATGTAATGAAATGAAAAACAAAACATTATATGTCATATGGTATAAAATTAAATAAAATATAAACATATAAAAATAAAGAAAATAAACTTAACAGAAGGATCTAGTAAGTCCAGAGAAAACAAAATTGAAATTTTCAACCTAATTAAGACACACACAAATTTTGATAATAAAAACTGTACTGAAGAATAACTGGTTGAATTCAATTCAACTATTGATGTAAAAGTAAACAAGTGTTACCTAAATCAATCATTTATGAACTAGTTTGTTGAAACGTGAATCAAATGAACATTAATGAAAGTAGAAACAATTAATATTAATTATTTAAATTTTAAACATGTTAAACAATTTTCTTCATTTTATAAATATATTTCTTTAAACTATATATATATGAGACTTATTTTAAAATTACTTATATTTTTCCGTGAATGAATCATGTGTGCGGATAAGTTGATTAATTCAGAGTTTACTCATATCGAATCATTTCATTGGTACAATAAACTTTCATCTTCTTAAAATTTTTTATCAATAGATATAGTATTCACATATATTGTGTTTTTGTTAACATATGAATTTTAGTCAATTTCTTATTTTTTATTATTTTTTTTTTCTTTTTCTTAATGAGAGATGATAGTGGTATAATAATATTTAACATGAAAACTCATAAAAAAATATACTTTTAATTATAAATATTTTTTTAAAATAATTCCTATTAAAAATGAGGACGGCTACCCTGTATTCATGCACTTGATTAAAATTCACATGAGATGTGTATTTGTCGAAACTTTGAATTGGTCAAAGTCAAAAAAAGTCCAACACCCATGCTATTAAGATTAAAGTTTCAAATCTATCACTCAATAAAAGTTATAAATACGTTAAACATGTTTTTCTATTGTTTTAAATTGTTTATTTTATTATTTCTTTTGCATTCTAAGATTAAATAATTGAGGTTGGTTCCGTATAAAAAAAATTTACAATGATATTGTTGTTTACTCGTCTTTTATCAATATTGATTATCAAATCAGTTTTGAAGGCACTTGAAAGAGTTTTCTTTTTTTTTAAATGTTTATAAAATCAATTTATCCTCTCTATTTAGTTAAGTTATATTATTTTTTAACATAGGTGACAAACTATAATTTTCGAGAAGTTATTAGTGTAAAGCAACTTTGACACACTCTTCAAATAATCTTCTGATGTTGACGTTTTTTATGAGATTTTTTTTGGTCAGATGAAGGAAGATTGTCTACAAAATATAATTAATATATATATATATATATATATATATATTTATAAGTTAGAAACATAATGTAACATTATAAACACTGTCATTAAAATATTTTAATATTACAACTTATTTTGCTTAGTAAGTAATTTTTTAAGCTCTATAAGCCTCCCCTTGTGATTTTTTATTTATTTTCCTTAATTCTTAGTATATTATATATTTTGTTGTTGTTGAGCTTCATTCACGAATGTAGTATAAAAGTATACATCACTTTCATAAAAAGTACGTATCTAATTATCTTTACCCATACATTACTTTTATTCAAACTAATAATTCTTCACTTTCTAATATGAATGAACATCATTTTAATTAATTATAATTTATTCTACTACCAGATGACCGAAAGACCGACTATACGACAAAACCGAATAGACGATAACAGGTGAAGCGAAACACGTAATTAGGTATAAATAATCCAACTTAAATGATAAGCACAATTAAGGCACAATTGGGCCTTCATTTGGACCCTAAAGTAGGCTCACAGCAGCCATAGCCCACCTAGAGCAGTATAAATAGCAAAAGAGGCACAACACCCAAGGTAACTATTCACTCCCCACTCTTCTGGTACTTAGCTCTCGGTCTGACTTGATCGTCGGAGTGTCTTCGCAGGTACTCCCTCCATCGTGTCCAAATCAAAGGAGATTCAGCTGAAAGAAGACTAACCGAAAGGCCAGAAAGACGAGAAGATCATTACAAGAGGAAGTGTTCTGCAAGGTTCAGATCTTGTAGGAACAGCATGTTTCTAGAAGAGATAATTTTATTGCATCGAACATTAAAAAAAGAAATATTTAAAATGAGATATTTTATCACTTTATGTTTTTGGGAGTGTATGGGGATTTCTACGGTGCGAAGAAATAGTCTTCAGTTTTATCATTTCATAAGCCCAATGAGTACTAAAATTCAATCTTGAGCCTTTTTCTTTTATTGCTTTTGGGCTAACAAAAATGTTTCAGCGTATTTCTGGATTCCTGGGCTTTGGCAGAGACTTACTCAAGAGAAAATAAAAACTCATTTTATCGAGTCAAGAATAAAATATGAAATTTTGGATAATAAATCAACTATTAATTTATTAATATTAACTTTTTTGTATTTACTTTCTTTAATAATTTTTTATTGAAATTGAATTCGAAATTTTAGTTGGTCTACTATGTGAAATCATTTGAATAGTTATATATGTCAAATTTTAGAAAAATTCAACACTCGCTGGTATACAATCTTATCATTACTTTTTAATTATATTTTAGGAAAATTATTCAATGAAATAAATTTAATTAATGGAAAATAAAATTCTTTTTAAATCATATAAAATGTTAAATAATTGATCTTCTTTGACCTATGAATTAGATTGATGAAATCCCTATATAAAATTATTGAACTAAAAGGTTCCTTTTTCATATTCATCTCCATGCCACCAATTCAAGCTATGTGAATTATTTATATATAACTAATTTATATCATTAAAATATATTTCATGGAAGACAAATAACTAATTTAATTTTTAAATGTGTAACGCGAAATCAATTTAATTATTAATAAAATAAAATATTTATTTTAGTCTCTGAATATGTTAAATGTTTTGCAATTATGTCTTTTTAATTTTTTTTGGACTATTTTCAATTTAAAAGTAAATAATGAATTATTTTATCATTAAAATATAATTTTAATAATTAATTTAAATTTTTACGTATATAAAAATTAAATTTTCATTTTTTTCAATAACTTAATTAAGTATGTTTTAGAATTAATTTTCATTTTTTAATTTTATTCTAAAAAAAATAAGAAACAAAAGGAGAAGAGAGGGAGTTGGCAGCAGTGGACAGCGTCTGATGTGCGACAAAGACCGGTCTAGTTCCTTTTGGCAACTCTCGAAATCTACGACAAGCACGCTGCCACGTGTCTTCATCTTCCTCATACCGTACATGACACGTGGACGGCATCGAAGAGACAAACCATAAACTTTTTCATATATATAAATAAATAAATATATATATATAGAGATATATAAAAATTAAAGCAAAAATACGTAAGAATAAGTTCTGTTTTCTTTATGTTCATATAGTTCCTAGTGATTCAGTCAAATAAATTTAAATACATTTTTTTTAATATTCTGAAATTTTTATACATCTTTTAAAAATAAAATTGTAATAGAAGACTAACTCTCTTTGATGTGTTTATTAAGGAGGTGTTATTTTAAAATTAATGTATACAAAATTTAGAAGTTTAATTCAAATTCTGATTAAATGAAATTATTATAATCATGAAATTCAGTTTAAATTTAAAAAATAATCCACTTCGTCGCTGAGATTTGAAATTTAAAATTGCAAATCATATTTAAGTTGTAAAGTTTAAAATTTACATAAGCAACAGTTTCATGCTTGCTTTTAAATTATTTCAGTGAAATATTAATATTTTCAAGTTAATTTAATTGTTTAGTATATTATTAAAAAAAATGTTGAAATATGAATGAATGTGTGTTATATATTCAGCCTAATGTTTAAAATAATTAAAAAAACAAAAACACAACAAGTATTCCTTTCTTAAAGTGAAAAAAAAAACACGTTCCCTTTTACTATTTTAGTAAAAAGTATACAAGATTTATTTCATTAGAAATATAAATATATTAAATAATATTTCCCTCTTACTGTATATTTTTTCATAAATTTCCCTGTATATCACATAGAAATGTAAATAAATAAGTTATCATCGTAACAAAATCTCTTTATTTCTTTTAAATTGAAAAATAAAACATTCTCAATCTCACTAAGATTATAATTTCCTTCCAAAATTTAAAAGAGTTTATATTTCATTGAAATTTATAGTAAATGTTAAATATATATTTTTATTTCATTTTTATTATCTTAGTACGGGTATGAGATATTGATTGATTTTATTTAAAACTAATCTTTATAAAAAAAAAGTCTAACCAAAAACATGAGTAAGATTTTCCTTTTTATTACACTCTTCATTCACAAATATAAATTTTCCATTCATCTAATATCTTTTTTCTCAACTACTTTTACATTCTTTCTACAAAATTCACTTTTACCTTAACATGCACAATAAAAATTAATTTTAAATACTAAAAATTATTAGTGGTTACATTGATTAAATTAAATACTATTTTAAAAATTAAAAAATTATTAATTATTAATTTTTATTATTGATAAATAGTTTCTAAATTATATTTAATTAGTTACCAAACTTTTTCTACCAAAATTAAAATATAAATAACATCTTAATAACTAATTCGATACCAATTTAAAAACTAGAAACAAATCAGTAGTATTTTTTTAATTTTTAAAATAGTATTTAATTAGTAAATATAATAATTAATTATTTTTAGTTTTTAAAATTAGTTTTTATTAAATAATTTTTTAGTAATGAAATTAGAATGAATAATATTTTTAATTTAAATTGTTAGACAAGGAAACATAAAATAATGAATGAGTACCTTTTTTTATATTTCCTTTGAAATCTATATTATTAATTTTAATTTTAATTTTAATTTTATATCTCTTGTATTGTTCGAAAAGAATGTGTGAGAAATTTGGAGATGTTGAATGGAGATATGATTGTGTGGGTACGTAAGTAGAACTACGTATGAGTAGATGGTATAAAGCAGAAAATAGAAAATGGAAAGGAGAAAGTAAAAAGATGATTGATTGAGATTGAGATTGAGATGACGAAAGTACGATGAAAGGCTGAAACACCACCACCCGCGTAAAAGTCGAGCGTTCTCTGCCACCACTCCTGCACCACTCTGCACTCTCTGCAACCTGCTTCTTCTGCCATTACAAAACCCTCTTTTTTTTTTCTTTTTTTCTTTATTTCACTCTCCACCCATCATTTTCATTCTCACTTCCATTTACTTTTCATTTTTTTATGAAGTGTGATTTTAAGTATCTTTAAATATTATAAAATTGATTTATAAATGTATCGATAAGATCTCTAAGTATTTTTATTAATATACTGATCGATATTAGATATTATGTTTTGGTTTTCATCGATGGATCGTTGGACATCGTGAATTTAATTATTTTCGAATATAATTAATCAATGGTTAAAGTCAAGTAATTATTTTTAAACATGATTTAAACTCTTTAATTTTAGTAACTATGTACGTCATCGTATTCTGACTATAGAATGTCTAATATAAAAATTGACTTGAGTGTCTGAATATCTTTTAGAAGAAAATCAAGAAATGAATCGGATAGAACATGTTGGATATGAAGTTAGGACCAATTGAGTTGGGTTGACTAGGCACCATGTTTAATGGATGAGCTTAATTATTGTGTTCCTTTTATAATCTTATTGTACTTGTAATTGGTGTGCAACAGAACAAAATGAAAATCTAATAGTTGACTGTGTGGATGTAGGTTGCAGTTGACGATCGAACCACGTTAAATTATGTGTTATTTATTTTCCTGGCCGTTAATTCGTGATTATATGTGTTGTTTCGCATACGTTTTCTCCATCAGTATAAAAAATATAAAAAAAAAAACTTGATAAAAAGGAAGTGAAGTGTAATGTCACCTTATCTGGGCCTGAACCCATTCCATAACAATAAGATGATAAGTTTAGTGAATGTGGTATGTGGAAGGTCTCTTGTGACATTGAGAGCGTGTATGTACGCGCTCTGAGAGTGGTGGTGCGTAACGTTGTTATTATTATTATGGAGCAGTGGTAGTACAGTAGGCGATGCGAATGGGTCCTGCCAGAATGAGTTTTGTACTTTTATGGGAAGCGATGTGGGCCTGGGTTAGGGTTAGAGTGAAAGAAGTAAGGGGTTGTTTGGTGGGACAAGCACTTGGGGCGGTGTAGGGTGATGGGAGCATGCAGATGCTTCTTTGGGTTACAAAATGAAGACTGCACAGTGCCTATATTTAGAGAGGCTGCTGCTCACTGCTCACATCACATACACTACAAAATTACGTATGCTGGCAGCTGCTTCCTTCTGCTATCTCATAAATCATCACCATCATCATCTTCTCATAAAAAAAAATCACAACGATGATGAAGTGTTGTGGTATTATCGTGCCCTTCTATTGCATTGATTGTGTAAAACTTGTGAGCAAAAACTGAGAAGGAAAATGATATTGTGTTTTGGTCAGAAAGTGCTTTCATCTTTAAGGGGATTTGGCATCCACTCAAGAACAATTATAATTGTACCTATCTAGATGTCAGGATTTGAGTAATGTTGATTCTAGTCGATACAGAATTATTATCGTGCTTGTAGCTATTTGGTTCTTCGAGTCTTTCTTCCTTCTCGCGTGCTTTCATCCGGTCGGCGGAATACCTGCGATTGCACTCCGACGTTCAAGTCAGTACTAATGTTTAGTTAAGTCTCTCTGATATATGAAAAACGTACATCTTTCCCTTTCAGAAGTTCCTTTTGTAGGTTGACTTGGGTCTTGGATCGTGTAGACCAAGTAACTGATTGCTAAAAACATGCATAGTGGTCTTTGGGTCGTGTGTAGTGGTTCCCTAATATTAAGGGAGTGCTACTCGAAGTATCTCTAACTTATTCAACGCTAATTGTAACCATTTACTTGCCACGTATTTATTATACTTGGAGTATTTTAATATAAAGCCTCGGTCATCCGGTGCCAATCGGTAGAATAACATCTAACTTAACTTGTTATTGTGTGCATATCTGAACTAATAATTTGGATATACATTTTGCATTAATTCCTGCAAGGATAAGATCAACCCATATGCATCATGTGCCTTTCATATGCTCTTAACTCGCTTTTGTGTAAACATTTCCACCACAAACAGCATTGTTTTCTATCTGTAACCTAATATTGGATATCTATTTACTTTAATTTGTAAGAAAAAAATTAAATATATTTTTCATTTCTATATTATAACACAAAACTTCTTTTTATTCGTATTCATAGTTCTTACCATTTTGTATGTAAAATGATTTATAATTTTTTTAAAGACTGATAATTTTTTTCAAAATTCTTTGTTATTTAAATTACAGATTAACTACTTTTAATGAATTGAGGAAATAAAACCTCAAATTAAATTGATTCCACGTACAAAATGGCTTAACCAATATATTTTCATATTATATGATCTAAATTTTTTAAAAAACAAAAAAAAACATATTTACCTTTAAGGAAAAATATTATTACTTCCTTGTTTTATGCATAATTAGTTTACAAAAATAATAATTCCTACACTAATTTAGTTATTATTCTTGACAATATTTTTAGTGAAGTATATGAAACTATTAATAACCCAAATTAGTCCTGCAATACTAATTTTAATGAATAAAAAAGCAAAGACAGAGTTAATTAACGTTAAAGCAAGAGATGGTTATTATTGGAGTAAGATGAATTTGATTTTTGAATGAAATTGATGGTTTGACGTTGATGCTTCATTTATGTTCAAAAACCTATTTTCTCTTTCTTTTAAACCCCACTAATGTCCAATCTCATTAAAGATAACCTATTTTTGGTAGGTCATGCTATTTTCAGCACGACACAATTCAAACGGGGAACAACGCTATTTTAAGAATGCGTTTACATATACATACATACATATATATACATACATACATATATATATATATATATATATATATATTCATGTATATGTGCTACGTTACGGTTAATTAAAGAAAAGTGTGCAGTTTTATATTGAGTTTAGCGAAATTGGAAGATTTTAAATTTTTTTATAAAAATAGATAAATTGTATTTGGAAGTCCAATTAAGAAATTGAGTTTTGATGTACAATTTCGGATAGGGTAAATATTTAGTTTTGAAGTTGTGTATATTATTTTTTGAAGAAGTCGTGTTTAAAATGTTTTTGAAAGGAATTGGAATGAAGATTATGATTGTTTTTCTTGTTGGTTGGTCTATTTCTCATTTCTTTTTCTTAAATTAGTTTTGGTGTTCTCCTTTCACAATTCTGCATTTTATTTTTGTGAACTCCAAGCTCGGATGATACCTATAACAAGCACTCCGACATTCAAGTGAGATCTCGGTATTTGACACTCGGTGCTATTAGTACTTGATGATAACATACTTTATTCTTACAATTTATGTTTATTTATATGATTATCATAAATTTTCTCTTATTGGGTCATATTAGGGTTTTAGATCATGGTTAAGGATGCATTACCTAATGCTTGATCATTACTTAATTGTGCCGATCGACCCTGATTGGTTTTGAGACTTTCTGCCGTCGTACGGACCTCATCAGTCAAAAAAAATATTACTTTTAATATTTATTTTTATTTTTATTGAGAAATCATACTAATAGGTTTTCCTTGCATGAGAGGGAGGTGTTATAATCTTCTTTAATAAAAAAAACTTATTACATGAAAAGAAGTTAAACCCTAGACCGATAAAAAATTTAAAATCTACGTAAGTTGGATAGAGAATTTTACTCTTATCGGAAATTAAGGTGCACCTACTTTATCATGTCTTCCTTGGCTATAATCCATTTGTTTATGGGATTCATGAATTTGTTCACAATAGTGGAAGCTACCTCCCTAGAGCATCTATAGCCTTTAATAATTCATTGTATCAAGTTCAAAATCTAAATAAAAGATAATAATTTAAACATCTTTTATGGTTTATATGAAGTGATACGTTTAATGAGGATGAAAGGACTTTGCATGGACCCAAAATGGCAAGATCATTGAGTTGCCATTTATTAATCTCTCGAGGATTGTCTTAAAATGTGATAAAAAAATATAGGTAATGGAAGCTAAACATAATAATTAAAGTAATAACCATATCTAAACTTTGTAATAATCCTCATCTTTTCCTTAAAGCATGAAGAGTTCATGAAAATAATAGATTATTATAACACAGTTTGAAATATTGATTCCATAAAATAATCAATTAAAATATTATTTAATTCATTAAAATTATAAAAACTTTTAAAATATTATAAACAAATCTTTAGATAATTTATCTTACTAACAAAACATACACAAGTAGTTTGGAAAAAAAAACATTAATCACTACACCAGACAAATTCTTTAGTCATATATTATTATTAATAATATAATAAAAAAATTGTCTGGTATAATGGTTAAAGTCCTTTCAATGACCAAATAAACATTAACCACCAAACTAAACAAGTTCTTTGATCATATTATAATTTTTATTATTATTATTAATATTAATAAGTATAATAAAAATCATAATAATACTAGAGAACTTGGTATTATGTTTTTATTTTTGCAATAGATAAATAAGACCTTTCAAAACTCAATTATTTTATTCTAAAAAAGTTTCTAATGATTATTTAAATGTTGGTGAAATTCGTATTAATCTTATTAAATCGTTTAAATCACAGGAAAAAAAATGAATTTTGTTCTATCTTATTACAGTGAGAAAACATAAATCACAAGAGAAAACGAAAGATTTAACTTTTTAAAAAAAAAAATTAATCCAAAAAAGAAGATTGAGACGGAGAAACGAAAAACTTAACTTAAATATTTATTTTAATGAAAAAATTAAGATGAAAAAAAATATATAAGATTAAAATATATTTATTAAGTGACATTTAAAAATATCATATTTTAAATAAAAATGTGATAATTATAAAATTATAATTTGTAAAAAAATTATTAATTTTCTTAAACCGTCATATTAAAATTTTCATCACTAACACAAAGTTTTCAGTATTACTCTAATATGTTGAAGTGATTAAAGTAACCTGAAATAAATAAATTATAAGAAAATGAAAAAGGATCAAATATTTCAATATCCACAAATTCTTCCTTTACCGTACATTTTTTTTTCTATAAAGTATTTTCCTTTTCCTTTTCATTTTTTCAATATTTTGAAAGTCGTGAATTTTATAAAAAAAATTAATGATGTGTAAAAATAGAGTATAAAATTAAGAAAATTGATTTTCAAATTATGTTAGGTTGAATACAGTGAATCTTTTCGTCATCTCTCTCATAGATACTCAAATAATGAAAGTGAGGAAGAAAAATATGGAGATAAAAGATGCAACTGAAATTATTTAAGAATGTGAGGTTGTGATTTATTTAGACTTATTAAAAATTTAAAAAAAGTTAAAATTTATATTTTAAAATTATTATTTTTTATGAGCATATTTCAAAATTAATATGAAGATGTAGGGAGAGTTAGGGAAGTGGAGGAAGAATTTGTCTTGAATATATAACTAAATTATTGAGTGCTAAATTCGTACTTTTGATTTAAAAAGATGGCAACCTTTTAAGAAGTCCAAATAATGCGAACCTCAACAAACACACATTTGAAATATTAGCAGTTCTGAAAGCAGGACCATCTAAATACACGACCAACCAGAAACACACACTTGTTCCGTACTAATGCTATTTTCCACATGTTCAAACTTCATCAAATAGGAAATTTGTTGAATCATATGAAATAATTATAAGAAAATTATTAAACAAAAATTAATTTGAATAATAAAAATAATTAGTTATTTTAAGGATTAAAATAATTTTTAGTTTTTAAATTAATTTTAATTATTGTTAAATAGTTTTTAAATTGATATATAATTAGATATCAAGGTTTAGATTCTAAATTTGGTAAAAAAATTGGTAACTAATTAGATATCAATTTAGAAATTATTAATAATAATAGAAACTTATTTAAAAACTAAAAAAAATTAGTCTTTAAAATAATTTTTAATTTAATTAATATAACAATTAATTATTTTTTATCTTTAAAACTAGTTTTTATTTAATTATTTTTTTTTTAGTGTATATATGAAATGAAAAGATTTGAAACATGTTCTAAATAATAACTTTGTTGGCATTTGCTAAAAAAATATTGACTATATTTAATTAGGAAAAACCTACAGGGAAAAAAATAATTTCAAATGATGTTAATGTAAAAATATTTTTAGCATTGAATTAAAAATCCTAATTTACATTAGTTAAAAACTAGTTTTAATGATATTTATAAAAAAATTGAACGACATTGTCTGAAAAAATTATAAAACAAACTCATGTACCTAAAAAATAACATAAATAGAAATTCGAAAAAAACTACTATTTAATAACTGATTTTAGTTTCTAAATTTTTAATTTATTTTAAACGCAAACTTACATAACATATTTTATTTTAATTTTTTTATAAAATGAATTACTTCCTAAATTTTCCAATTCATAAGAAAAGATTTTCATCATTCAACCTACAAAGGAGATAATAATTGAATCTAATATATTAGTCACGTCACTTTTACAATTGCAATTCAATCTTTTTCAGAAAAGCACTAATACAAGTTAAAATTCACACGTTGAATCAGAGATAAACATAGTCAAGAGATAAACATACTGTAACAGTTTGTTTGTACTTAGGGTTTAGGGTTTGTTTTTATCTTTGCATATTTTTTTTCTATTTTTTATTATTTTTGAAATAGTTTGTATTTATTTTTTTTCTTGTTGATAAATAAAAATTGTGAGATAATAAAGTTGTGTTATTATTTAATTAAAAGTTAACGCTCCACTTATATGAAAAAATGCACGAAAATGGAGTTATGAATGGAATAATTATATATGTATCCCTCTCTTTTGTATTTGCATGTAAATTGTAAAGTTATGCATTCATGTTTTGTGTGTGTAACGAAATATTGGAAAGTTATTAACATATGAAATTGAAATTTCGATCTATGTAACTAATCATAATCAATTATTCAAGTTTTGCATTTTTATTTTTGGTTGCTAATAATAAAACAAAATGGATTGAAATGAATTGTGTGTACATAAGAGTCAAGAATAAAAAAATAGAGCATATATGGATTTTGTACATAAGAATAAACATTTTTTTTATCGGTAATAAACTATTAAATTAAATCGGTTTACTTAAGGGGTGATTCAACCCTTGTACAAATAACAAAAGACAAAAGTTCATCTCCACCATCTTAATCCTCTACTTCCTTTCCAATACTAATAATTATAACTGGAGAAAAAAACAAATAACACACCAGTATTAAATTGAGTACATACATACCAAAGATTCAAGACACCATTCAGAGAATGAGAAACTCACTGACGGTATCTTTGAGTTGATCCAAGACCAAACCTTGACCTGTGCCAGAGAAAATACTTTAGTATGATCAACCACTCCTCCTTTAAACAAACAATTATTCATGTGTCTCCAAATCTCACTGACCAAAGCTTTGCAAGTGAACTCGTGTACATGATGTAACAAATGTATATTTTAATTTTATAATTGTATACGATTTTATCGTACATGTAAATATAGGTCAAACTTTTAGTTTTTAGGCAAAATTTTGAACCTTGTGAGTGTTGATTAATGAGACGGCAAAGTGAGAAGATTCTCTATAAAGTTTAAGAATAAAATAATTTTTTTTATCAGCAATAAAAAATAAATTAATATGAACCACTTAAGGGTGGTTCAACCCTTATACATATTTATAATACAACATTTCCACAAAACCTCTTCCAGCCTATTTAATCCTTATATCCTTTAAAGTAAAAAAACACCCTAATCAAAGAGATAAATTTTGCATAATCTCACTTAATTGACAACACACAAGCCATAATCAATACACCATTCAGAAACCCTTAACCATAAACCCTAAATCCTTATGACTAAAATAGTAACATTGCATGTTTGCTAAAATTGTACATATAAATTGTGTGTGTGAGGTTAGTGTTTGATGCTTAAAAATCAATGAGTTGAAAAAATACAACATTGTTCTTTTTAAGTTGGAGATATAATGTTTTTTTGCTAGTATTTGGTTTATGCTTTATGTCTTAAGGGAATAAGCATGATTTTTTCAATTGTAGAAGGTGTCCTATAGAAGTTGAGATAATTGTCCAGTCCCACCACTAAGACAACAATTTTTTAGGTCAGTTTAATCATTGTGCATATGGAGTATGGTTTTTAAGTTCACATCATATTATTGGTTGTAAAAAAAACATAATTATTCACCTTCTTAATAATTTTAAATCGATAATATTTAACTGAAGGAATAAATAACATAATTAATTTTTTTAAAAAAAATCATATCATCTATAATATTTTCATTCAAATTTCCTCACTTTTTCCTTGTGTGGAGAGAACAAAACTTTGCACTTCTTTACTTCTTACTTTGATCCTTTGTTGATGTTGGTATTGAAGGTCCAAGTATGGAAAAGAAAGATTTGTTAAAAATGTTTGGTTTATGTTGATATTAAAAATGATAGTTGAAAAGGAAATGGAGTTGAAAGAGACAAAGGAAAGGGGCATTGAAGGAGGGATTCCAGAAAAGGATAAAAGCATAGGGCAGGGCTATGAAAGGGTTATGGAAGTAGGGGCAGAAACTAGGAGGGTCCTAGGGTTTTAGACCTGCCTTTGCCTCTGTTCTGGGTCCTTTGCAATTCATTGTTTCTGATAAAGACTTCCTACTTTTCAATTTTCTTTACTACTCATAGTTCATAGTGCTTACTCCTCTCATTCAATTCACAAATCTCCCACTTTTTTCCATTCCCTTCTACCTTGGTCAATACCTACAACCCCACTTCTACTTTCTTTTCTAACATTTATGCCATTTTCAAAAACTTTCTCCTATTCATCCTTCATTCCATATATTTAACCACTTCTTTTTATTGATAAAAAAAATAAATAAATAAAACTCAATATAAGAGTGGTTCGACTCTTTTACAAAACAAAAAACACAAACGTACTCTTTTTTCATACAAAAACAAAAACACAAAATTATCGTCAACTGCCTACTTCGACAACATCAATTAAAAACAACAGAAATAAACAAGGACCAACTCCACCATCCTAAAAGTAACTTTTAATCGAGTGCATACATATCAAGAGTTTAAGTCATCGGTCAGAGGATGAGAAACTCAGTGATGATATCTTTGTGGAAATCTAAGATTAAACCTTTATTTGTGTCAAAAAGAAAAATTCAAAATATCAATCACTCATTCATTAAATATATAATTATTTTTATGTCTCCAAATCTTGCTTAAATCTCGCTTACCAATTAACAATTTTTGCATTGATTAATAACATTTACTTTGATATTTAAGTTGAGTTTATGGGAACAAATTCAACTATTTCAAATAATAGTAAATTATGAATTTTATATTTAACTTTTATACTGAAATTAGACACGTACTAAGTTTCTTTTTATTTTTAAATGTATTCTTGTTGTTGGCATTTTAGTATCAAAGTTTTGTATTATCCCCCTAGAAGGAACCTAGTTTCTTTTATCCTTACAATAGAAAATAAAATTAAGCACATGTTTAATTTTTGAGTAATTTAGTTCTGGTATATAAGTCGTTTTCCTCAGTTTTTTTTTAACTTTCACATAACAGGTAAAAGAGACAACTGAAAGCATCTCAAGTGATTACTTCCAAAGAATCTATTTTGTATGACCACAATTTTATTGTACAATTATGAATACATGCAAACAATTATATATATATATATATATATGTGTGAATTGAAATTGAAAAGGTATATAACTACTCAATCTTAAGTTAAATGATGGAAGATCTTAAGTGAAGAGACTAATGACTAATAACTAGAGCTATAACCCTCCTAAGCATGTAATAAATTGTATAGATTAAAAATAGAAAGACTTAATTTGGTCAAGTAATAAGATATTTATATTTTGTATGTGGATCTTATAGTGTAGGATTGTTAGAGGATTTTGCTAGGTTTCAACTATTAAAAAATCATTAAATAATAATTATTATATTAATTAAGTTGGATTTTATTTTATAAACTAAAAAATTATTAATATTTAACTAGAGTAGTTTCTATTAGTAATAGAAGTTTAAAAAGTAGTTTTGAAAATAATATTTAACATTAGATATCAAAAATTTAGTTAATAACCTTTTAATTATAAATTAATCACTATTTTTTCACAGTAAAAGAACTATAAAATATTTTCTATAGAATTAAAATACTAAAAGAACTAAAATAAAAAATATAATTTGAAGAAAATATACAAGGAAAAAATATTATTAAAACAAAAAAAACTTACCCATTTTATGGTTGTGTTCTTGGTAGAAGAAAGAATTTGATTAATTGAATTTTTGAGTGAAGAATGTGCAATTGTAGAAGGTAGATATGATGTACCCCATTTTTTGTTTAGATGGTATCCTTCACAGTTGTCATGTAGTTCCTTTCTTGTATCATTCTATGGATTCAACATGTGTGATTATTCAGACTTACCAAAACAGAAAAAAGTTAAACCTTTCCATGCACTGTCATTTCAAATATTTTCTATGTTTTAAATCATTGGTCTGAGAATTGCCACCTCTCTGCTCTTTGTGCTCATTTTCTGTTTGTCTTCTTTCTTTCTGTCATATTCTTTGCATCTTCTGTTTATCCAACGCACCTCACTTTTCTTTTTTATGTAACTCCTACTTTACTATCTAACCATTAACAAACCTTTTTTCACTAATACGCATTTTATAGTATATAAGTGAATGCAAGTCTTACTTTATAAGCTGGTTTTATGAGATTAAGTTAGACTTAAAGTCCACATATTAATATGGTATGAGAGTAATTTTCGAGTCTGTCCTAACAAATATCCGTTTGACTTATCAGATCATCCGTTATTGGAGTACCCATAATATATTGTCCTATACACGAGCTGTCACTCTCGGTGTGAGAGGTGTGTTGGATATCCTACATCAACTACAAATTAGAGCATTTCTTATTATATGAATATGTGCAAATCTCACATTATAAACCGATTTTGTAAGATTAAATTAGACTTAAAGTTCACTTCTTAGTAATAACATACTTACCTTTCTCTTGTTATTCCAGGATTAGCATGCGTTATTACTCATACAATTCAATATAAAATTATATATTTTATTTAAGTTTAAAATCTATATTGAACAATTATCTTGTTTTAGTGTGACGTCAAAGTGTTATTTTAGTCTCACATTAAAATGTTCAAGTTTGCAAAGAGTTAGACCATTTATAAATAGAACCTCTTGCTCTGTGTACAACTCACCTTGATTAAATGAGAATTAATTTAATTTTTTAAAGCATTTATTTTGTTTAAGGTTATTAAAGAAGTATTTCTTTAAGTGATTTTTCTTAAAAGAGAATTAAAACCAAAAGTTTATTTTTAAGAAACTTTGTGAATTTAAGATTTTTCAATCTTCTCTTATAGTTTTCCATCATTAGAGCATATAAATAAATAATTAATTTCTTTTGTATGAAAACTAATACTATTATTCATAAAGGACCCACTTATCACATTTTGAATAGAGAAACACCTGCTAACAATTTCAACTCTTTTATATTAATCATATTTTTTTTTACCAGCAATAAAAAATAAATAAACAATTATTTAATTGATAATTAACAATTTTTTTTTCATTTTATTTTAACAAAATGAATAGTTTTTTTTATATACTACTTCATATTAAATTATAAATTTTATTTTGATAAAAAAAATCGAATAACTCAAGAATTCATTTACAATATCCCCAAGACATAAATCAAAATCAAGTGTATATCTTAAATATACTGACTATAAATATTCATTAAGTAAGTTACATTGATTCCATGCTTCTTAATCCTTCCTTCTTTAGGTGCTTTTTAACATTACCTAATAAAACTTTCCATTAATAATAATGAGATAAAACACACCTTAGTGAAAAACCTAATTTAGATAAAATGGTTGATGAATTAAGACTATATTTGTATGGATGTTTTCCTAAACTAATTAAAAGGTATTTGAATTATTTAAACTTATAAATCAGATTACTAAACGTGAAAAAATATAATTTAGTCCATTTTATTAAATGATGTTTTAACTCTAATTAAGTACATAACTTCATAAAAAAAATTATAATTGGGTCTTAAAAATTTTAACAACTCAATTAGAAAAAATTACAAAATCAAAGATTCAATTATCACTACAATAAAATGATGAAACCGAAACCACTTTTAGAGACAAAAAAAATAATTAGTTGTTATAGTGACTAAATTAGAGACATTCTAGAAACTAAAAAAAACTTTTGGTTTCTAAATTAGTTTTTATTATGGTTCAATGGTTTCTAAATTGATATCTAATTAGCTATCAAATTTTTTGCTACCAAATTTAGAATCTAAATAATTGACAGTTAAAATCTTGATAGCTAATTAGATACCAATTTAAAAATTATTTAACAATAATAAAAACTAATTTAGAAATCTTTAATTTAGTCACTTTACTAACTATTTTTTTTTTTAAATTGATTTTTATTTTATGATTTTTTTTATATGGTATAAATTTTTGAAAATTAAAAATGTAATTATTATTTTTTAAAAATACTTAAGAGACCTAGTGATAAATTTGAGTTTTGATAAGTAATAAAGGTTTTAAATGAGGTGGATAAAAGGTGAAAAAGTTGTGTAGGTAGGGAGGAATAGGCTAAGTGGAGGCAGGGCATGGACATCAATCATTAACTAACGTCTCACATTTAAAGCTCCTAACAACTCCACATTTCCAAAGGTTACCCAAAAACACAACCTTGTCTTCCAAAGGTTGCCCCAAAGGTTTTAAATTTTAAGGTTGCAAATTTGAAATTAATTATTAATTTTATTACTATGTTTGATATCTCTTTTCATAATTAGTTATAAGTAAATGTTTTATCTTAATTTTTTATTAACTTCAAAACTATTAT
>Ga0123342_1002447_pt1 | contig 30846 bp, 11 predicted proteins | sample Turbeawhitnodule_FD_89960 | JGI IMG/M metagenome (GOLD analysis project Ga0123342, IMG submission 89960) | Root nodule microbial communities of legume samples collected from Mexico - Turtle bean Mexico white nodule | ecosystem: Host-associated > Plants > Roots > Nodule | place: Mexico: Nepantla... | reverse complement strand
GAAAAAAACTATATTTTATTACTATAATCACAAAAGTCTTTTTGTAAATTGTGATCATAGTTTTGAATTAATGATAAATGATCAATGTCTCTTTATCTATCAATATTCTACATTTATATAAATTCTATAATAATATTTTGTTAATGTATCCTAAATTTGGAAAAATTGTTGTGTCACTATACCGTTCTAATGTCTAACTAAGCATCTGCTTCATAGGATAGAAGGAAACAGGATGACTGCTATTTTAAATATTACATGCAAACTAAAAAGTTTACACTGCATGTGTTTGTATTCAAGAACAAAAGAGAACACAAAATTAAAGAGATTCGCGACAGAAATAACTTGTCTTGGCTTAGACTCACACAATCACCAATCTAGCAGCAAAGAGAGCATTCTAATGAAGTCAAAAAATGAAAGATGGTGGTGAAATTAATAGGAAAACACACAAAAAATTAGATTAATAATAGCAGAATGTGAATTGGGAAGTTTAATGTAAGAAGAAATAACAGAACATATAAAAAAAATAGTCCTGGAGAGTACAAAGAAACAAAGGTTAAAACAAGGTAATGTTTGGTGAAATGATCAAGGAAGAAGGATTTCAAATTCGATTATTATCTTTCTAAAGCAAAAATAGATAAACACATTACAAAATGGGTTGAAAACACAGCATTAAACCCAAAAAAAGCTTGCTTCTTAGGTAAAAATGGACTTTTGAAGCTTATGTAATGATAACATCGCTATATAGCACAGGAAAACAGATATTTTGGCTGTCATTCCAGCTGCAGAGACGGCTATTAAAACTGCTTTGTCATTTGAGTTCCACATAGCAACCTAGGGTTGCTTCACCCTGCTACTCAGCTAAGTAGTCTTTTAACAGAATATAATAATATGATATTATGACACGTCCAATACTCCTCCTTTAGTAAAAGCTTACAGAGCATTAAATTGTTACTACGAGTGGTGGCAGGCAATGACTACAACAACAACAAATGCATAACTTCATTAGGTGAAGTTGGATCCATGGAGAATCACATAATACCATTCAATTCGGTTCACACATTGGAAAAAATAAAATAAATAAACAAATAAAACCATTGTCCCCACAAGTAACTCAAATGGCTAGGCTGCAGGACATCAATTGTGAGCTCACAGGTTCCATCCTTCCCCACTCCCCAATCCCCTCTTTCAAACCTCCCTTTAAGGCATAGCAAGAGTCTCTCTTTGGAACCAAATAAGATATAATATAATATAATAAACCCTTTAAAAACAAGCATGAAAGTGAAATTACCAAGGCAATTGATTGATGGATTGGATTTATTACCACGGACTCATACAGTTGTAAAAATGCCAATGGAACTAAACTAGCAGTACCAAATGTTTCCTCCATGAAAAAAAACCCTAAAATTCGGCACTATAGTAAAACTAAAAAAGAAGATTGAGTCAGAAACAAAAAAAACTAAAAAATAAACGGGAACATTATATTTGGATATTACTGAGCTCGTCAACGTCAACTAGTGCTAAGAGTGTGAAAATCTAACAATCTGACTAAATTGGCGAGCAAAATCTACAAAACTAGGGAGTCTAGAAAAAGATAAAAATAACAAAAAAAAATGAATTTGATCGGCAAAGGAACATGTCTGTTTCCAGAAAATTAGGGTTCAGATTAAATGGCAGCGGCGGTTACCTCCTCCGGTCACGGTAGGAAGTGGGGTCACCGGAGCGGCTGTCGTAGCGGCTCATGATGTCCTTCGATAATACACTCTTCACTTTCTTCCTCTCTTGTGGCTCCTCAAAGAGCGTTTTTCAGTTTCTCTCTAACTAGTAATTGGGCTTTTCTTTGCTTTGGGCTTTTCTTTGCTGGCCCAAGTCACGCTTTTGTTGGGCAATTTTTACTTATTGATGTACCTTCACTTTATATGTTTTTATCTCGAAGCATTTTTAAAATGTTTAAATTTCAGAACATTCGGAAAAATAATTTTTGGATATATTAAATATTTATTTTTTTAAAATATTTCAGAAATGAGTTTTTAAAATGTTGAAAAGTTCAATATTCTAAAAAGTATTTTCCGAAATATTAAGAATGTAACATGTTACAGAAAGCTCTCTCGTAATGTTTTGAAATTTCAACAATCTGGAAACTGGAAAATAAATTATAAATTATAAATATATTAATAAAATTGAGAAGTGCAAATAACAATTGTCTTTTCTGACTTCTTCTTCCTGCACCCCTACGTTTTTCTTCCTGCACTCCCACAATTTTCTAAATTCTGAAACTGGCCTTGACCTTTTATTTGAAAAAAGCCACCGTGATTACTGGAAATAGAGATTTGGGGTGTCCGATGGATTCATCTATCCGAAACTGAATTATTTTTTTTTCGGATGAGGGAGTGTTCCGGTAGAAAATTTTGCATAAATTATTAATTTCTGGATTGTTGAATCTGGAAGCCTAATTTTATTATGGATTGGTGGATATGGAATTATTTTTTTTTTAATTATGGATTTCTGAATCCAAAATACATATTTCTGTTACTGATTGGTGGATCCAGAATGCTTTTTTTGAATGATGAATTTTTTAATGTGAAATGCATATTTTGAATTACGGATTGGTGGATCCAAAATTTTACCAGAAGTATCAATCTGAAATTTGTCCAGATTCCATAATTCATAATGCAAAAAAATAAATACAGTTCAAGTGCATTTTAGGGTTTTTAAAAAATAATAGGAATAGTTTAATCTTTGCATAACATTTTAGGGGTGCAGGAAGTAAAGTGTAGGGCTGCAGGAAGAAACTGCCGTCTTTTCTTGAACCATTTGGGCTCAAGACAGCCCATTACAGAATGGGTTTGGTCACTTACTATAGACTTGTTTTAGGGTTTTTTCTCGGCTTCTTCTTCCTGCACCCCGCACAGTTTTTTGTTGTACTCCCACCAATTTTAAAATGATCATTTTATCTTTTCTTAAAGTGACTTTCAAATTATTTGTTTTGGAAATTTTCTGAAACAAGTTTTCTAACGAAATTTCTAGAATTTTCAAAATAAGATTTTCAAAACATAATTTTTGAAATAAGATTTTTGGAACTAGATATTTGAAATTTATGAAATACATTACAAAACAAGCTTTATAGAATGTACATAATATTTTTTAGAATGAGATTTCCAAAATGAGTTTTCTGTAGTATTCTTCCTCCCTTTTTCTTCTTCTACAACAGTGGTGGTGTACTGCAGTGAGAAAGGGTATGTTAGTCTTTTTTTATTGGTAGTGGGTGTGCAGTTAGTAATAATGAGAGTGCAGGAAGCAAAGTCATTTCTTCTTTGGCACGTGCCTTCAATGAGTTAAATATTGATGAAGCTGGTAATTACTTTCTGTAAAAACAAGTTGAATTTTAGAACAGAAGGATGACTATTTCTTCCTGCACCTCCATATCTTCTTCTGCCACCTCCATACACAACATGAAAATATATTTTTATCCTTCTTATGTCACCCCCATATAGTAGTTTTCGGATTATGTGATCCAGAAACTGATTTGAAAAAAGACTTATGGATTACATAATCCAAAAGCTAAATAAGACTTCCGGATTATGTAATTCGAAAATTAATCATGCATATGAAAATGACTTTCAGATTACGTAATCCAAAATAGTATAGAGGGACATTTTTGGAAATTTGAAAATATATGGAGGTGAGAGAATAATGTATGGAGGTGCAGGAAGAAACAGTCCACAAGGATTCCCCACCCGAGAGAAAAAAAAAAGATTCATTAGGACATTAAAAAAAGTGATTTTAAAATAAAAAATAAGTTATATAAAATTTAGTGAATAAAAAAGGCATTAAAATAAAAATGAAGAACTAATATGATTGTGGTTTGTGTGAACATGATTGATACATGTGTAATGAGTTTGATTTCTTAAGTCTTGAAGAGACTGTGTGTGACAATACACTTTGATGGCACCATAATGGATAAGGCAATTGGATAATAAGGAATTAATGAGTCAAAAAGAGACCCTGATTTTATCTGCTGAAGTTGCTATTGCAGTGCAATTTGCATGGCTACTCATTTGGATCAGGTATGGTATGGTGGTGTGTGAGGAGACTGATGCAACTTGCCAAAAACCCTTTTGGAATATGGATATGATCCAATGTAGATTTAGACTTACCAAATATCTCACATTCCTTTCGGCACAAAAAATAAATAAAAGTAGTGCCATTATCATCACTTTGGCAGATAAGGTGTCTACTTCTTTCTGTTCAAACACTTTTGCATACACTCAAGTGATGTGCAGTACACAAAATCTTTCATTCTATAATAAACTACTTTGCTGTCAATTATTATTTCAAGAAGAAAGATAAGTATATTTGGTTATCGACTACTCATAAATATAGTCTCACGCACCAGTTCACAGATCTTGATGTAAGGATATGTGTTGGTAATCTTACATCGACTAGAAATAAGTTCAACAAAATCTTATTAAGATAGGTTCTAAATGACTTTGATATCATACTAAGAAGCGGACTTTTTAAGTCTAACCCAACCTTATAAAGCCGGCTTATAAGGTGAGGCTCTGTTCTTTTCTATGTAGGATTTCTTCCTGAAATAAGTTCTAGATAACTATGATACCATATTAAAGAGTGAATTTTAAGTCTAACTTAAGTTTATAAAATCGACTTATAAAGTGAGATTTGAACTCACTTATATATTATGAAATGTTGTTATTCTAGTAGTATTGGATCTCAAAAACTCTAGAATTAGAATTTTGGAAAATAGACCATATTTGATGATTATTCAGCTTCTTTTATGAATGACATGTTCATGGTCTATTTTCACCAAAAGGTTTAATAATTATACCGTTAATCAAGTAGGTAAGGTTGCTGCTCAAAATTAATTGGAACTGCAAGCAAGAGAACAAGTTGAGCTTGTGAAGTTTCTTGCAGAATTGCTACTGATGGGAAGTGTCTAGATTATGTTTATGTGAACTTTCATATCAACCACATAAACTGAGGAAAAAAGAATTTACTGGTATATTTGGCAAATTATTATAAAGTCGAATTATTGTGTGTACCCTCTTTATCTTTGTCCAACATCATTGAGTAACATTTAGAAACCAAAGATTTAGTGAGAAAATAAATATAAAAGAATTTATTTTTAAGTATATAGTTGATGGGCCTATCATACATCATTGAATGATATAAACATGCTCTGATACTTAATGATATACCTTTGCTGACTGTAATGGATAGAAGCAAAGCTTGTCTCTGTTTTGTGTAGTAACACTAATAGAAGTAGGGACTTGTCCTAGTATTCATAAGATTCAGCTTCTTTGTCCTTATTCTTCAATCTAATTGATCCTTTTAAGTTATAAGTTTAATTCAATTTTATATTTAATATTTACTGTGTTTCAGTGTCTTTTAGTCTATGTGAAATTTTTAACCATTTTAGTAGAAAAATGAGAAAAAAAGTGATCAGTGGCATTTGGGATTGGGAAGGTGGTCCAATGATTTAAGATAACATAGCATTGTCAGGTCCTCTTTCCCACCAAAAGAAGCATAAAATCTGCTGCAATAAACAACAATGCCCTTTAATCCAATTATGTTCAGGCCAAGGTTATTTTTTATGTTCGGTTAGTTTGGTTCATTGGACACATGATGATCTTCAGTGGCATTGTCTTGTGAGCCAAAAGTGAAATGACATTTAAGGAAATAATGAAAAATTTTAAGAATTTGGAACATGGTACTGACCCCACCCCATCTCAAATTCTAGACAAGTAGGCAAAAAGAGACCCTTGGAATAAACAAACAAGCACTTTGAGTTATCTATAAGCAAATAATTTGGCTTTGGAGGTTCAAATCTTAGAGGGAAAGCTTGTTTCAAGGAACTGGTAGTTGAACCAAAAGTTTTTGCACCACACCAACTTGTTCTAACCGCTTTCAAAATTCTTTGGTCTCAAACAACCCTAACCAAAAGTGGACTCTATAGCCAAAGCCAAGTTCATCTTATGTTTGATAACCTAAAGAAGAAGGGTTTTTGAAGAAACCACTTACAATGATGATGCAGAATAGTCAGGGGAAAATCATTATTCTCTGCTACATATATTATCTGTCAGAACAAATGACAAACAAGTTAGGTGCAGTTCAATTAATTAACAACCCCAGATTAGTACAATGATTTAAAAACTAAAGCATAATCATAAGGATAAGGTAAAGTTCACAAATGCATATGCATCCTTGCAATAAAATAATGGCATGAACATTAAATGCATGATCACAGAAATTTGAATAGAAAATGTTTTAGTTTGTTTTGAAGGATTGATGTGAATGTCTTTTTCTTATGGTCAACATTTATGCAGAAGTCTATGTGCTTACATAAATGAGGGAAAGGGAGGGTAATTGGTGAGACATCACATTATGAGGCATGGACCCTTGATGCTCATCATAAACCAAACCAAAATTGATGATTCTATTCATATTAAAAGCTAATATTAATTGCAAATCTAATTGATCTTATCTCTTTAATTAGTTCATGCTATTTATCTAATTAAGGGCACATCCAAAACCTAAATAGTTTAGGGCTTTAACTAAACTTATCATCATAACTACCCTCCACCCTTTGGAGAAAAGGAAATGTTCTTTTCTTTGAAATGAATGTGGACCAAATGAATGATGACAAATTCAAAGCTCCACCATATTTTAAAAAAGATTAAGAAAATGCATGCATGCACATTTTTAAAGAAAGCTTATAGAGTAAGAGAAACCCATGATAGGCACTTTTCAACAGAACAAAATCCTTGTTGACCCCTCTTCCTTTAAACAACATTTCCGGTTAATAAAAATTGGCATCATTTTTTTATGTACGACACCACGAGTCTTTGATGCATCTTCATAACATCATCATGTTTACTATGTCTAAATGCCGTGTACAACTCAATCTCTCATGTTATTATAATAAATCTTACTCAAAATATTCTGATAATAAATTTTTATAATTAATATTCTTGGTAATATTATCTCAATTGACTTGAGATTAGAATATTGATATTGTTTAAAAAAAATATATATAACTTAGTCAGTTTATTTAATCTTCCAGACTTACTTTATCGAGTCAGTTAGAAGAATTTTTCTTTTCTTAGTCATCAGTCGTTCATCTTATACTTTAATTGGGGGTTTATTTCGGTATGCTCAATAGTCTTACATCATTTAAAAGTCGAGGTCAAAGACAATTTAACTATATCTTTCTCTCTTAACTCTCTGGTACATCTTTTAAAGACAATATGAGTAGTTTTGTTAGCTGACTGTTTTTTGTAAATTGTATAAAAATTGAATTACTCCTAAAGTGATCCATAATTATTTATTCATTATTACTGATAAAAAAAAACCTTTTAGAGAAGAAAATAGGATGGAACTTCGAATTTCAAAACGGATAATATCTTAAATATAATCTTAAAAACTAATTAACAATTGTTTAAAAAGTGAAAAACATTGTTTGTAACTTTGTACTAGGAAGGCAATAATTGAGTTGATGAGGGATAAGAATTGGTGTTGGTATGTGACCCACTAATGCACTTTTATACCCACACATTTTTTTTGTATCACTATTTTGTGTTGGATAATTAGAGTTTAGACCCTACTGCTAGATTCAAAGGCCTGTGATGGTGACTGAGGAAGCTGAAAGTGCTAAGAATTATGATACAATGCCTCCAAGTTTATGTGGCAAACTCATCCTCTTACCAAGTTTATGTGGCATTCTCATCTTGGTGTGTCCCTCCATTTTTTTTTCTTCACTGTGTTGTTGCTCTCTTCTGGTTTTTGATATGTTCTTCTGATTTTGATAAGTACAGTCACGTACTTTCATTCTCATCTTTTCTGTCCCCCTTTGTCTTCTTACTTCCCATGGAGAAATTAATTCAATATTGCATGTGATTCACAAATTATATTCTTTGCTTGGTTTGAAAGCTAAGGCAGTACGAAACAATTGGGTACAAAGACTTGTTTTTTTTTTCTATTTCAGGATAATTTAATAAAATTATAAACAATATATTCATTGATTCAAGAATTTGTAAATTCATTTCCAAATTTACAATCACTTTCACACCTCAATGATCACTTAACGTGATGCATTTAAGTAAAAGATTCCCAAAACAAATCAAATATTAAAGGGTATTCATAGAGTTTATAAAAATAATTTATGGGTGATTTCAATATGAGATGATTTGATAAATTTAACAAATTATCATTTTTTATATCATAGAAATTTAGATTTTTAAGTTTAATTTAATTTTATAAAATTATTCATAAATAAAATTTATATTTTATTATATTTTATCAAATATTTTTTCTTTAATTGATATGAAATGTGTAACACTAAATATTTTTTCATCCTAAGTAATCAATTAATCAATTGAAACTTAAAATATTTTAACAAAATAAAGAGAAGTAGAAATAACCAAACCAAAACTAAGTTTAATTCTGGATAAAGTAAAATTATATGAAATTCCCTTAACCATTTTATTTAATCTACAATTTTCCTTTTCATTTATGTTTGATTGTTTGATAATGCAGAAAGTGAGTAGAATAATAAAGTAGTAGAACAAGTAAATAAATAGTTATATCCTTATTGAAATATATCTTATAATAAAATCAAATATTACTTTTGATAGAAATTGACAAAAAAAGGTATGGAAATAAATATTGAGTTAATTGTTTTTTTCTTAGGAGACAAATAAAAAATAAAGATATTGTCTGAAATAAAATACATTTTATTAGGTTCCTTTGCAATTTATTACGTCTTACACAAAACAAATTATAACAATGTAATGTTTTACTTCAATCCATTCTTTTATTCAATTTTTTAAAAAAACATATAAAATATTTATTGTTTTTTAATAATTATCTATTGTTAAAAAATACAGTGACTATTTCTAATAAAACATTAATTTTTTATACTTTTATAGAAGTCAGTATATCATTAGTACAAAATATTTATTGATTTGAATAATTTTTATTAAAAAACTCAAGTTTAGAAATTAAATAATATTAGTTCATATATTTATTTAATCTTTTAATTACTATATTTATGTTGACCCTTGGATCCCTTCTTATGTTTCTCTCTGTCCAGCTATGTTTTTCATTTTTAAAACAAATGGGAAACTCATCTGTTTGTAAATTATTTTTTTAACAAACTGTGTTTATATTTAGACTAACATATACATCATTTGCAAAAGTCAACAATGCAAATATAAAGAAAAAAAAAACACATAAAATCTTTAAAAAAATGTCCACATTGCTACCTACTTTGTATGAATTGTTGCTAACAAAATTGGTTCATCATATCAATTAATGTGCCATGCATCAAATAATTAGGTTACCTGCAATATATGTTAATTTATTTAATTAAGCTGGCAAATGCATGCATATTTTTCTTTTGGTATTGAATTATATGTATTTAATATTTTTTATCAAATAAATAAATAAATAAAATAATATAAAATACTTTATGAATTTCAATCCTATTAAAAAAAATCTCCAACTAAACCCACAAAACTCGAAAAAGTATCATCAGACAATTTTCTCTAAAATTTTGTTTAATAACACTAAAAAAAATTGTTAAATAAAAACTAATTTTAGATATCAAAATAATTAGTCACTTGACTAAATTAAAGATATAAACTAATAAATTATTGGTATCTAAAATAGCTTTTATTATTAATAAAATTTTACAAAATAATTTTTAAATTGGTATCTAACTATTAGTTACCAAGATTTTAGTTACTAATTATTTATGTTCTAAATTAGTTTCTACAAAAATTTTAGAGACTAATTTAGAATCTAAAATATTAATAGTTAAACTTTGATAGCTAATTTAGATACAAATTTAAAAACTATTTCGTAACATTTTATTAATAATAGAAACCACATTAGATACTAAATACTGATAATTTTTAGTCTCCAAATTAGTATTTAATTTAGTTAATATAGTAACTTTGTCTTTAAATTTGACTAATATTTAATGATTTTGACTTTTTGTGCAATATAACTGTGAATTATTAGGGTTAAAATAATAACCTACAAAATTATATGTATGTATAATTGAGATGAAAGACAAATGAGGTGGCTCTATATTGTGGTGAAGAAAATGTTATTGATGGTTAGAAAATGAGGAAGCAAAAGGGTAAGTTAGGGTCCACAAAAAGCTTTTCACAGCTTATGAACAACTATGTAGATGGTGATTGCTAGGGTTAGGGTTCATCTACTATTAGGACTTATAATTGGAAACCACAAAAAAAAAACCCTAGACTCATTTTGCTTTCAATCAGATTTAGGTATAAGTTGTTAATTAGAATTGAAACATGAAGGGGAAATCATTCAACGGTTCAAGATAATGGTACCATGAAAGAGATGCACCAACAAAAGAATAATCATAAGTGGAAGACAGAGCATCTAATCTAACACTTTTTTTCTCAATTTGCTTTGACTTTTTTTTTCTTATCATTGTTCATGATCCCATGTGAAAATGAGTATCACGAGAATAATCTATATTTCATGATCTCAATTTCATATATTAATCCAACCAAAACATGAAGAGTTTGGTGTTAATGTATGACTCATAGAAAATAATTTTATTGCAATGTTAATCTTTTGTTGACCTCAAAAGATAGTTAGATTTTGTTTATATGATATAATATTTAATATTTATTAATAAAAAAATAACAAATTAATTTTATCGAGATATTTAAGGGATGTATAAAAATTGAATTTAAAATATAAAAAAATATCACTACAAGAGCATTGAATAGAAACTAATTTTAAAAAAAAAAAAATTAGTTGTTATATTTACTAAATTAGAGAAAAAAAAATAGTTTCTAAATTAGTTTCTATTATTGATAAATAATTTTTAAATTAGTATCTAATTAGCTACTGAAATTTTTGCTACCAAATTTAGAATATAAATAATTGGTAGTTAAAACATCGGTAGCTAATAAGATACAAATTTATAAACTATTTATCAATAATAGAAACTAATTTAGAAATCAATAATTTTTTTAATTTTTAAAATAGTTTTTAATTTAGTCATTATAATAACTAATTTTTTTTTCTCCTAAAATTAATTTGTATTTAATAATTTTATTTTAGGGCATATATTATATATAGAAATTTACTCAATTATAAAACTATAAATTTTGATTTGTTTGATATAGATTTCTTTCCTTCTCATCTATGAAACAATAAATTGAAGATTTGTACATAGTTGGATGGTTTAAATTAAAGGAAAAGTTTGGTTATGATATTGTGATTGATATTGTAGTGTGAGTGATCATGCAACACATATTTTAAAATGCTTAAATAATCAATTAATTAATGTATGTGAGTAGATAATTGTGGTTTTCAATGTGTGGTTTAATTTTGAATGGAGCGTCTAAGTAGTAGGGTGGACCCTATGGGAGTAATATATTCAAAATTTAGCTCTTAATTATATATCAGAATTTATAAAATTGATTTCGAATTAGTAAAATATTATATATATACTTGCTTTTATCATCTTTATTCCAAAACATTCACTCTTAAATTTATCTATTTAGTGCATTTTTATTACTTTGGTCCTCAACATGTAATACCATCTTAAAATTCATTCTTGTTATTTATATATTTATTATTTTAAAACTTGTAGTAGTCTTCTGCATGAAAAAATGGCTTTTATTTATTATTTAAATTTTAAATTTTCCAAACAATTATAATAAATAATATTAAAATGAGTTATTATCGTTTACTTTTTTATATAATAGATAATATGGATTAGATGACTCAAACTTATAACATTATAATAGTATAATAAAGTTCACACTAAAAATTCATTTATAATGAAAAAAATATTTATTTTAATAATTTTCTTATTATAAATATTTAAAATTTATAAAAATTAAATAATAATTTTTATTTTTTTATTGATAATAAAAAATAAATAAATATGAATCACTTTAGAAGTGGTTCAACCCTTATACATAATGACAACCTTAATCAGATCCAGTAAGCATACTTACAAGTATGACTATACAAGAAACTTTTAACTTAACTCAGATAAAATCATCTGACGTACTAAACCTTAAATCCTAAACCCTAAATTTTATCTTATAACAATAAAAATCATATTTAACCTAATATAAGACTTTTTCATGTGAAAACTGGTAGGTGTTTATAAACGAAAACGACCTCATTGAGAAGCACTTATTCGTGACAATTCCTTTACGCCATCTCTTATATTCCATCATTTTCAATTAATCAACCACGTCACAACCATTAATGCTTCTTCTTCGTCAATTTCAATTTCTTTTTAATGCTTAGGGTTATCACATGGTATCATACCCAATTATCACCCATGCAACTATCCCAATTCCAAAATATTTTTATATAAATTACCTTTATTTTTTTGTCTTATTATAACTAAAATTAGTGGATATATATATATATATATATATATATATATATATATATATATATACTTCTATTTTACATGCAATATCCCATATCTTTTGAAATTTGCATATTTTGTATTTTACATATAAATTTCAGCATTTTTGCCCCCACACGTATTAAATACTTAGTCGTATACGAAACTCCTTTGGTATTTTAGTGCCAATTTTATTCAGACAACACTTTGCCACAAAAGTGGCTTCTAAATTACTCAAAAACTCAACAATTTTCACAACCAAACAAAACTTTTGTTTTGGTTTTCCCATATTAGACATTGATTCTTCTTTGGTTTCTCAAACTAAAAGCAACAAAAGGGTTTGTTTCTAGTTTATTAGTCAGATATTATTGTCTATATTTACACAAATTTTCTACAGTTTAAAGTACATTTAATTAAATTAGATGTTTTTAATTGAATAAAATATGTCATAAACACGTTCCCGATGGCATAATTTTGTACACGTAGACTTATATTTGAACTAAATAATAAAATTTTCTATTTTATTTGTCTTTAATTTTTTTGCATTCAAACAAACATTTGAATAGGATATAAAAAAATAGTTTTATTCACATGTATTCTTAAGAAACGTGTGGATGAATTAATTAAGCATTAAAAATAAATTTATTATTTAAAGAGTTGGATGCATTAAAAAATGGAAAAGTTATTCGGTGCGAAGTTCAAAATCTGAAAAATGAATTTGACTTGTGACCAAAAAATAAGAAGAAAACAGTGATATTCTTCACGCACCCCTATGTTATAGCGGGAACCTCCCTTCTTTTTAATTTTTGAACCGGATATTACCATCTAGGGTTCATAGTCGAACCGGATTCATCCGGTTCAAAAGCGAACCGGCTTCACCCGGTTCAAAAGCATATAGACAGTGTGCATAGGTTTAACTTAAAACAACACTTAAACCCTTTTCTTTTAATTCATAGTTTTAACTAAGTCTTTAACCATGAGTTATTTAGATTCAATAAAAGTATATATATATATATATATATATATATATATATATATATATATATATATATATATATATAAAACATAGACACTAACATGAATACTGATATGACACAGAGATATGTGTAATCTTTAAAATGTACATGTTTATATATTATATAATTATGAATTAAATAAATAAAAAATTATGTGTACAAGTATGTTTCAATTTTTTTTAGTAGAAATATGTTTCAATTTTTTTTAACAGAAATATGTTTCTCATGATCGATTCAAAATGATCTGTTTCTTATTTTTATAATCATAATAATATAAATTTATATAATAAATTTGAGTTTTTAAAAAATTAATGTATTTTTTTAAATTGTGTTAGAATCATACTAAAATTGTCATAAATCTAATAAATATTTTTTGAATTAGACACTTCACCTATGACTGTCGGTGTTTGATACGTGTGTCTGACACTTACACACAATTTAAAAGACATGTATGATCCTCATAGATAATTATCAGTCATGATAACACATGCACCACAAGTAACAAAATACACCATAATGAAAACACATAACTACTTCATCACACAATTTGACATAAATAACTTGAAACATATTAGGGTTTAAGTGTATGTTCCTCCAAGTAAATATGGAAGGGTTTGCTTAGGTGCATCTAAAAGCTATGATGAGTGGTTGGGGGCACTAGGAGAAGCAATTCCTTGTAAGATATGTAACCTAAGATCTCATCACTTTAAGGAGTTGTTTGAAACACGCTTTCTTCACCTTTTCTACATAAAACAAAACCCATTCTTTTACATAATTAATCTCTTTATAATATTTTCCAAAGCATTTGGTTGTTTCATTTTGATCTACTTCAAAACAATGCAACTTTCCCAACCATCTTAAATTATTCCAATAATTGCCAACAATCAACTTTTTTTTTTGGATTTAATCCACAGAGCTTTTGTATTCCTTCAAATGAAGCAAATCTTACCCACTGCTATGTTTTTGGCTAATTCTTTTATTGCAAACAACCAACATTATATTCCCAGAATTTTGATCCTAATTTTTATTTTGTTGGGTGAAAAGTTTCCTTGCACTTTCTTGGTGTAAGGTGTACAAATATAATATTCTTTTTAGGGTAAGAGCATTATTATTGTCTACTATAAATACTTTTTTGTAAACATATTAATACTCAGCCAAAGAGATTTGGCATAAATAATATAACTTTTTACAATACCAGAAAAAAATTATTAAATAAAAATATTTGAAAAAAATAAAAATTAATTATTATATTGATTAAATTAAATATTATTTTAAATATTAAAAAATATTAATATTTAAAATAATTTCTATTATTAATAATTTTTTTATAAATCAGTATCTAATTAGTTACTAATTAATTTAGATTTTAAAGTTAGTAGTTACAACAATTTATAGATTTTATTAATAATAAAAACTACTTTAAATATCAATAATATTTTTAATCTCTAAAATAATATATAGTTTAATTAATATAATAATTAATTATTATTTTATATAAAATTAGTTTATATTTAATATTTTTTATATATATATAATTAAAATGACCTCTACAAAATGCATATATTTTTCAATCAAACAACATAGTTTATGTTTGTTTTGGTTATATCTTAGATGGGAATAATATATTTGTTTCTTGTATATGAATTTCCCCAAAAAGAAAAAAAAAACACATGATGAATGGAAGGTGAGAATTCAAACAAATTAAAGACACCATTGGTGTCTAAATCCAAGGACATGCATATGATACAAGACATGGATGGCATTAAGAATGAGAATCTATAGTTGTTGAGGAACATGAAAAATGGTTGGTGTTGGAAATGATGATGCATGGTAATGGTAGTGTTAGTGAGTGGGAGATTAGAAGATGCATAATGTTGTTGTGGATTTGTTTGGTTTGGAAGTGGACATGGAAGTTGTAACCAAAACTCAATAATCAATCAATGTTCTTCATAAAGAGCCTCTCTTCTTGTTTCTTTTCTCTTTCCCCTTCTCCCAAGTAAACCCATCAAACCCTTTTTCACTTAGAAAGTGAAAGGTTGCTTCATGCTTTTCCCAATAGGACTAGGTTGTTGTTGCATTTCTTAAAAGTCACATATATATATATATATATATATATACATTATTTTATTTTTTAGTTTTTGAAAATTTTAATTTTTCAATATTTTTACTATTAGAAAATTATTAAATAAAAATCAATTTAAAAAATAATTATTTATTATATTAACTAAATTGTTAACAATAGAAATTAATTTAGATATTAATAAATTTTATAAAACATATCTAATTTAATTAATATAATAACTAATTATTTTTTATCTCTAAAAATGTTGGAGATCCCACATCGAATAGAGATTAGAGTCTTTCATACTATATAAGTGGGTGCAAACCTTAACTCATTTAGTCGATTTTATGAGGTTGAATTAGGCTTAAAGTCCACTTCTCTTAAAAAAAATAATTTTTATTTAATGATTATTTTATAAGGTTTAGAAAATATTATCATGTGTATCACTGATATTATTTAAAAAGAGAATGAGAGGTTTTTATATGAATTATTTATTAATATATTATTATTTTAATATAAGTTCCACAAATCTAGTTTATTTAAAATAGAGCAAAGTTTATTTTTTAATTTTTAAAGAAATATGTCTATGACATCTATATTGAAATATTATTTGACTGATAAAAGAACTCGGATAATTAGTTGTGTAGTTCATTTATTGTTTAATTATCTGTGTAATTTAATGGGAAAATAATTAAAATATTGGTTGAAAAAGGTAATTTTTTCATCACATCATTCTTGTAATTTATATAAGAGACTATTTTTTAAGTATGACTAGTCCTGTAAAAATAATCTTTACCAAAATTTGTTAAAGAAACATTTTTTAATTACATTAAAAATTCAGAAAATTTATACACATGAATGAAATGTGTTACTATTGAACATTTTCAGTGGAGTTAGGGTTTAACCATTTTTTCTGATGTGGATGGTATGTGGAAATGGAAAGGTGAAGATAAATATTATTTTTTAATATAAAGAAAACTAATGATAATAATAGTAATAATATAAATAGTTTAAAAATTAAAAACTAAACTTGAATTGCTTTTAGTCTTGTAATAATGATCCTTAATGCATTCATTAAAAAAAATTCAAATTTGAATAAGAATTATTAATATAGTTTAAAATTTCTTAACTTCCAACCAAAAACTTGCTGCAAATTTGAAATCACATAAATACTGTCATTGATTTCAAAATATGTCAGAACTCTGAATTGTAATGAATGATACTCTCTTCACATTCTATTCCGAATCACACTGATTCCACCAAACAAACAACAAAAAATAATTTTTATTTATTTCTGTTTTGATTAATTAAACAAAAATTATTGAATAAAAATCTCTTTTTTCCTGAAATATGCTGCCAATTTAATCTAAAATCAAATGCAATAATTACATATAGCCTAGCCATGATATATTTTTCAGTAATAATTTTTTTTAACAAGATTTATTATATTAAAAATATCAAGCAGACACAGATAAAACCAATTAAAATGTTTTGTTGGTGAAGCCTGCAAGAACAGAACTTGTATTTTACTGTAATTTTTTTTTTTGTTAAAATTGTAATTAGTAAATATTTTTAATTTTGCAGAAAGGATTTTGTTTATGAGTTTGATCTAAAAAATTTAACTTTTATGAATAATAAAAAAATGAAAACAATTACAGAAAGTTTAATTAAAGAGAAAAAGAATATGAGTGGATGGAGTAAGAAGAAGGTGTGGGTCCCAGAGCTCCATGAAAGTGGGTCCCACTTTCTCTCAAAGAACATCACTCTTCACTCTTGAGTGTTTATAAAAGCAGCTTCAAAGCACCACCCTTTACCTCCAAAACAGAACCTTCACATAAAGTAGCTTAATCCCAAAAGGGTGAAAACAAATCAAAACAAAAAAATATATTACTGTTGCTCACTCTTTCAAGCTGCAACCTACCATTTTTTTTGTCTTCCTTTCACACCGTTTTCTCTTCAATCATTCTGCATAAAGGAGGAGGCTTGAGCACAGAACAAAAAGCATTCTTCTCTCCACACGTTGAAGCATAGAATAAAGTGTTCAAGGGTCACTGCTTTTACCAAGCTGAGGAACAACACAAGAAGGGTGTTGTTGTTTTTTTTTTTATTACTATTTTTAATTTTTTGCTGTCATGAGCTTCAACAAGCTCATAGTGTGGAATGTGCCACTACTCTTGGTGGTGGTGGTTGCATGGTCACTGATCGGTCATGCTTCAGCTTCTGTGTCCTATGACCATAAAGCTATCACCATCAATGGACAAAGAAGGATACTGCTTTCTGGCTCCATTCACTACCCCAGAAGCACCCCTGAGGTACTTCACTCAAATGTGTTTCATGGTTTCTTCCTTTTTAACTTTCTACCAAATGGGCGCCTTAAAGTTTCTTCCTTTTCAGATGTGGCCAGATCTTATTCAGAAGGCAAAGGAAGGAGGTTTGGATGTGATTCAAACTTATGTTTTCTGGAATGGGCATGAGCCTTCACGCGGCAAAGTAAGAACTTTAGAAGCAATGTTTGCTTGCAGTGTTTGAAAATATGCATTTCTTATTATTTTCTTAGCTGTTGGGAATAATCACAATTTTTTCTTTTCTTTTGGGTACTGTAGTATTACTTTGGGGGAAACTATGATCTGGTGAGGTTCATAAAACTGGTGCAGCAAGCAGGCCTCTATGTTAACCTCAGAATTGGTCCTTATGTCTGTGCTGAATGGAACTTCGGGTAATGAAAGAGATGAATTTCCTATTTGCATAGGCAAAAGTCCTTGCTGATATAGTAACTGGGAGTTTCTTAACAGCTCAATCTTATTAATTTTTCAGAGGTTTCCCTGTTTGGCTCAAGTACATTCCAGGTATCAACTTCAGGACAGACAATGGACCATTTAAGGTAAGATAACATCTTTAAAGTATCATTACAAAATTCTCCTTTTTTTTTCCATATGTTTGGTGTTTTGAATTGTCTACTAATATACTTCTTTCTTTTTTAATGTCGCTGTGGTTAAGTTTGAAATGGAAAAATTTACCAAGAAGATTGTGGATATGATGAAAGCAGAAAGGTTATTCGAGTCACAGGGTGGTCCAATAATTATATCTCAGGTAGATTACATATGCAGCTACCCTCCTGCTCAATCTAATCACTTGTTTACATTTTCATGTAGCTTTTTTAATTTGAAAATAGTTATAGCCTTGTTGCTCAAAATAAACTGGAGATATATGTAGAGAGAATATTCACCATTTTTTACTTTTGCAAAATTTTTTCACAGATCGAAAATGAATATGGACCTCTGGAGTATGAAGTTGGTGCTCCCGGTAGAGCCTACACTCAATGGGCAGCTCATATGGCTGTAGGACTTGGCACTGGGGTTCCATGGATCATGTGCAAGCAAGATGATGCTCCTGATCCTATTGTAAGCTGAGCTTATTTGTACTTTTTACACACATTTTCTGTAATTTTTATAGCTTGTTGTCTTTGGTGGGGATTCTAGAGACAGTAAGTTTTGTCCATATTGCCTAATGGAAGAAATGAGTGATTATTATTCCTCGTTGGGATCAGTCCTTGTTCAGTCCTTTCACTACTGTTCTCATCATATGCCTGGCTGGCTATTAACCATTATAATCATAGTGAAATTACCCTTATTACTTATGGTGGAAATTGAAATCTGACATTCTTGTCAATTTTCATTATTAGTGATGGAGAGAGAAATATATTGTTTTATTTCTCATGTCTCAATAAATATTATATTTGCATGTAAATCCAATTTTTCCAATCAGGATCAAAGTCCACATCCTAATTATTGTATAACTTTTTTGCAGGTTAATACTTGCAATGGCTTCTATTGTGACTATTTCTCTCCAAATAAGGCTTACAAACCAAAGATGTGGACAGAAGCTTGGACTGGCTGGTATAATAAATTTGAAGCTTGTATTTTTGTGCCTTGCTACTTCTTAGAGGTGCTCATTTCCTGTGTTACTCTTTTAAACTTGTAGGTTTACTGAGTTTGGAGGTGCAGTTCCTCATAGACCTGCTGAGGACTTGGCATTTTCAATTGCACGGTTTATACAGAAAGGAGGATCATATGTCAACTATTATATGGTAAATTGAACCTTCATTGATTTCATTGTGTGAATTTAATTCCCCCTTGTATAGTCAATTAAGCCTCTTTATTTTGTTCATTCAGTATCACGGGGGAACAAATTTTGGACGAACTGCTGGTGGTCCCTTTATTGCTACAAGCTATGATTATGATGCACCTCTTGATGAATATGGTATGCATAAAGAGGAAAACAGAGTTCTTATACATATTTTGTTTTTCATGAATGGTTTTTAGTTATTTAATGTGTTCTATGCAGGACTGGCTAGACAGCCAAAGTGGGGTCATCTGAAAGATTTACACAGAGCAATAAAACTCTGTGAACCTGCTTTGATATCAGGAGATCCTACTGTACAACGGCTTGGAAACTATGAAGAGGTATAACTTTATTTAGTTCTCTGAGAATTATTTTTGAATCTTCTTTGTAACTAGTCTAAACTTTCAACTTTCATAACCAATGTACAGGCTCATGTCTTTAGATCAAAGTCTGGAGCTTGTGCTGCATTCCTTGCAAACTATAACCCGCAATCTTATGCAACGGTTGCATTTGGAAATCAGCATTACAATTTACCTCCTTGGTCTATAAGCATTCTTCCTAACTGCAAGCACACTGTTTATAACACTGCAAGGGTGAGACAATTTAAACCAACTTTAATTTCAGATTACTAGAGATGGGATAAACGATCTTATGATGGAGATTTTATTTCTGTGAAGCATGACCAAATATACACTATTTAGTTGGACTGAGTATTTTTTTCAATAATCAATTATATAAGTTGTAGTTATTCTGAACTTTTTGCTCTGTGAAAGTAAGCACACAAAAGAGAAAAATTATGTCTTTTTTGGAGTCTTTTACTTACCTTCTCTGGCTCTTGTTAGAAACAAATTTCATTTTCAATAACTCTTCAACTGAAGATTTCAGAAATAATGATAATTCAAAATCTCTTTTCAGGTTGGTTCTCAGAGCACAACAATGAAGATGAGTCGTGTTCCTATTCATGGAGGACTATCTTGGAAAGCGTTTAATGAAGAGACAACCACTACTGATGATAGTTCCTTCACTGTGAGTGGCCTGTTGGAGCAGATAAATGCAACCAGAGATTTGTCTGACTACTTGTGGTACTCCACAGAGTAAGTGTGACCTATAACTATGCAATGTTCTTACTTTTGTTTCTCTTAACCATTATGGCTATAAAATTATTGATATATTAGCTCATTTAAGTTTCTAGACGATGAATACTTATCCTGTTCCTTTTCTTGGCAGTGTTGTGATCAATCCCAATGAAGAATTTTTAAGGAATGGAAAGAATCCTTTTCTTACAGTTTTATCTGCTGGCCATGCTTTGCATGTTTTTATCAACAATCAGCTCTCAGGTAACCAATAACTAATTTGTCTTATATCTTTTCATTCTTCTGTCATGGGTCACTATTTTATTTTGCTTCATCTTTGGTACACTGAACCTACTATTTATCTTCTTGTGGTCAGGAACTGCATATGGAAGCTTAGAGTCCCCCAAACTAACCTTTAGCGAAAGTGTGAGGCTCAGAGCTGGTGTTAACAAAATCTCCCTTTTAAGTGTTGCAGTTGGGCTTCCGGTTTGTTCTCTCTGTCCTTCTCTTGTGTGAACACTGCATGTACACACTTGCATGACATGACTAAATGATATTGTCAGATCAGATGCACCTCTGTACTTCCAAACATGGCTATATTTATTTATCTGCTACCTTGTTATTGGCATGCAGAATGTTGGTCCACATTTTGAAAGATGGAATGCTGGTGTTCTTGGTCCAATAACATTAAGTGGTCTCAATGAGGGGAGAAGAGACTTAACTTGGCAGAAGTGGTCATACAAGGTTTTTCAAACGTTCTCTTTGCTTTCTCTTTCTCATTATTGCTTCAGTTTGATTGAGATTCATTTCAATGCTTGTTTTAGGTTGGTCTTAAAGGTGAAGCCTTGAATCTACATTCTCTTAGTGGAAGTTCCTCTGTTGAGTGGCTTCAGGGGTATTTAGTTTCTAAAAGACAGCCATTGACATGGTACAAAGTGAGTATTGTGATACCTCTATACTACCCTGCAAAACATTTTCATCTGTCCATTGATTCTGGGGTCAGCCAAGGACTTCATGAACCTTTTTTTGACTATTTAACAAAAAATGAGCTAGAAGACAGAAATGATTGATGTGATTCTACTGGGAAATTGTTAACATAATTTAGTGTAAATGCAAGAAAAGGGACCATTATTTTGGCAGTAAAAGTAATGTCCTTTCTATTCTTTTACAGACCACCTTTGATGCCCCAGTTGGAGTTGCACCGTTGGCTTTAGACATGGCCAGCATGGGAAAAGGTCAAGTGTGGATAAATGGACAAAGTCTGGGCCGCTACTGGCCTGCTTACAAAGCATCTGGTTCCTGTGGTTATTGTAACTATGCAGGGACTTACAATGAGAAAAAATGTGCAAGTAACTGTGGCGAGGCTTCTCAACGATGGTGAGAAATGTCTACCTTGTTCTTGAATTTTTTGTTGAATGTTGGTTAGAAACCATTGTCATACTAATTGCTGCCGGCTGATAATTTCAGGTACCATGTTCCTCATTCTTGGCTGAAGCCAACCGGAAACTTATTGGTTGTGTTCGAGGAACTGGGCGGGGATCCGAACGGGATCTTTTTGGTTCGAAGGGATATTGACAGTGTATGTGCTGATATCTATGAGTGGCAGCCAAATCTTGTTAGTTATGAGATGCAAGCTTCTGGCAAAGTCAGAAGTCCTGTGAGACCAAAGGCACATTTGTCATGTGGTCCTGGACAAAAAATCTCATCAATCAAGTTTGCTAGCTTTGGCACTCCAGTAGGATCATGTGGAAGCTACCGAGAAGGAAGTTGTCATGCTCACAAGTCATATGATGCTTTCCAGAAGGTATTGTATTGTACTTGTTCAATGCTTTTCTGGGATGGTTTCTTTCTAAGCTTTAAAATATCAGAGAAACATCATTTTTGGTATAAGTTGTTTTTTTTATCAGCAAGAAATAATAAATAAATATGAATCACTTTACGAATGATTCAACCCTTGTAAAAAAGAAGAGAGATAAGATAATACTTCATACCTCAAACTTTTCTAAACTCTTAACAGAAAAAACTACCGGTTATTCCTTATCACAAAACCAACCAAAGAAGCCTACCTTTGGCAACAGTCAAGAAAAACCAACAAATCAAACACTGAAATGCATAAAGACATCAAACCACCATTTTTTGGTCTAATTGTTGTGTAAATTAAGTTAAATCCTGCAGGCCAAGTGCTCAATTTCAAGTTTATGGTACTGACTACATTATTTGATTATGACTTTATTTTTAGCAGAATTGTGTTGGGCAAAGCTGGTGCACAGTGACAGTGGCTCCTGAAATTTTTGGAGGAGATCCATGTCCAAGTGTCATGAAGAAGCTCTCAGTGGAGGCCATTTGCACCTGATCATTTTCAAGGCCTGAAAATAAGTGGAATAAAGGTTCCATACTGATTTATTGAAGCTAAGTTTACATGTGTAGATCACCACAGGCATTAATTTGGCTTTACCAAGGTGAAGTTGCAGATGAACACAACACACCATGTGGTTGAAAGCCTCTTGGGATGATTGTGGATTTGTGTGTATATATTGGTGTTGTGCTTGTTATACAGAGGTGGAGAAAGGTGCACATTGAGACGACATTGGCTTAGTCCATGTGCAAATTGGTTTTTGTATGTGTGGAAGTCTCTTGCTTCCTGTAATGTTGTAATTTTGTTTCCTGTAGGAGAAAGCAATTTGGTGCTTTCTTATTAGAAAACTTCCGAATGTAATAAGGTCAGGCATCTTAATGCAATGATGTTTTGCTTATACTTGTTCTTGTTTTCAGTGTTACTAATACACTTTTCTACTGTTAGTTGAAGTATATTAAAAATTACAAAATGATGGGAAGGACTTAATTAAACAAGATGATAGAGATAAATATATTTTTTGTCAGATGTTAAATTGATTTGCAGTCTTTTTTTCTTGCATCTATAAAAATCATGGACCACCCTTTTTGTTCTAAACTGAAAAATTAGATTTTGAAATCATTCTAAAAATAGAATGGAATGAACTAATATTTTATAGAATACAGAAAAGGCTATACCGTTAACAATTCAGTGTAATTTATTTCATTTATCAGATAAAGCCAAATTCACTCAGTCATTTTAGGACCTCTATTCGGAGAATTCAGTTCGATCAACTTTTAGGGAAATTTACAAATTTTGGTATTTTTTTCTCATTTTTTCAAAAATAAATAAGTTGTTCATAAAAAAAATTCGAAGTTAGAAATCACGTTCTAAAAGACGAATTCTAGTTTTTTTTTTAACTGAAGTCCTGTTTAGAAACATGACTTCTGCTTTTTTTTTTCTCATTTTGGTTTTTTAATTTTTTTCAATTTTATTATATTATTAAATATTTTTTAAAATTAAAATATAAATAAATTATATACTTAAATTAACTAAATATTTTAAATTAACTAAATATTTCTTTAAATAATAATGATCATTTTTCTATAAAAAAATAAAATCTCACCAAATGTATAATAATAATGGTATACAAATTAAACTAAAGAAGCAAGTACATGTCGAACTTTTTTATGTTATTTATTTTTAGAATTGTATATTTAATTATTTGTAATTGAATATAATTTAGATAGTTTATTATTATAATTTAAACAAATATTTAGTTAGTAGTAAATTATGAAATTATGCATTTAGTTATTAGTAATTAAATATAATTTAGATAATTTATTATTTTAATTTAAATAAATATGTAGTTAGTTTAAGTAATTAATTAACGTATTATTATAATTTAAGCAAATATTTAATAATAATATAATAAAATTGAAAAACCCAAAAAAAATATTGAAAACCAAAATAAATTAATAAAACAAAAAAAATTACTTCAGTTAAAATAAATAAATAAATTAAAATTTTAAGCTGATTTCTAATTTGAAAAAATAATTCGTTCAAACCGTGCATATTCTTCAAATTAAAATCGTTTCTTAATACGATTTATCTATTTTTGTAACTTTTTTAAAATTTACCCATTTTTGTAAAGGAGAAAAAATTACCCCAAATTTATAAATTTTCCCAACTTCGACACATCTGACAATTTTATAAAGGTGACTCAGTCCACAAGGAATTGGTCTAAATATGTTTTAGATTGTAAATATTAGAAAACGATTGTGACTGATTGGTTTTATAGTCTAGCTGGTGAACTGAGTTTTCATGTGAACCGAAATTTTGGGTTTTTTGGGGGGATTTTGAACATATAATATGTCTATTTATAATTATTTCAGGTATGGAGTTTGCATGTAATAACAATTTTATATATTTTAATATATACTACTTTAACCTGTCAAACATCCTCATGACAAACATTACCTGAAGATGAATTGCTGATTCAATAGTTTCATCTCTTGGTTGTGCCATGTTGAAATATGCAGACATATTATTACTTGAGAAACTACCACAATAACATTTGAAAACAGTGTAACAAATTAAACAATCCATCTGCTACTCTAACAATAAACAAAAAGGGCTTTCAAGGGTGGAGTGGGGGGAAAAGGTAGCTTCCCGGCAGCATTTGCTTTGATTCCTCTAATTGTTAAAGCCTCTCAGATTCCGGGTTCCCGTTGTAATCATCCACTATATGATGCCTGAAATCAGTCAATCTTCACCGAAGAGTAAATCTTGCGAACAAACCAGAAGCAAGCATAGAACCCAATAGTTCCGGTCAACACAAAGAAGGCGTATGAAACTATTATCATATATCCAAAGTAAAGGATGCCCGAGACCAGCTTTGAAATCTCCAACTTTGTAAAGAAGTAGAAAATTGAGTAGAGGAAAAGGTACAAAGCAGAGGACCCAGCAGTGAGGTACGATCTCCACCACCAATTATAATCCTCACTGCACAATTGGAAGTAGCAAAGCACAATGGTAATCTCGGCACAGGTGATTAATAGGATCACGAACACTATGAAAAGGAAGCCAAAGATGTAATAGAACTGGTTCAGCCATATTGATGTGAGGATAAAGAAGAGCTCGATAAAAACTGCACCAAATGGAAGAATGCCTCCAATAAGAATTGAGAAGACGGGTTTCATATACCATGCCTGCTCAGGTACCTGCCTAGGAATTTTATTAGTCTTCACTGGGTCTTCAATAGTTGGCTTTTTAAAACCCAAGTAACTTCCCACAAAGACCAAGGGTACTGATATACCAAACCATAAGCAGACTAGAGCAAACATTGTTCCAAAAGGGACTGCTCCGGAGGACTGCTCCCCCCAGATTAAAGCATTAAGTACAAAGAAGACAGCAAAAAGAATGCCCGGAAACATAAACGCAGTTTTCAAGGTATTCCTTTTCCATTCTGTGCCCTTGAACATCTTGTACAGACGTGCTGAGGAGTACCCCGCAAATAAGCCCATAAAAACCCACAACAGAACCATTGCAGTCATGAGGCCTCCCCGATTAGATGGAGACAAAAACCCTAGCAAAGCAAATACCATTGTCACAACTGTCATTGCAAAGATCTGAACACCAGTACCAACATAAACACAAAGCAAATTCGAATTGACTGGTGGCCTGAAAACATCTCCATGAACAAGTTTCCACCCAGTTTCTTCTTGGGCCTCATCTTGGGTTTCTAGCTGATTATAGTTAGCAATATCTCTGTAAAGAGTTCTCATCATGATCATTGCTACCATTCCAGACAAGAAAAGAACAATCATCAGAGAGTTAATGATGGAGAACCAGTGGATCTGATCATCATTCATTAAAAGATATGTATCCCACCGTGATGCCCATTTGATATCACTTTCCTGAAAAAAATACCAATAAACTTGGCTTAGCATATCGTATAATGAATGAGTTGACCGTTTGAGTAGGCCAAGATTTTAATTGGCAATACCTTGAAGGAAACATCATATGTGAATACGATATCCTTGCCTGTATCAACTTCTTGTGGGACTGTACTACCTTGCATCAAATTCTTGGTATCTTTATTGCATGTTGTTACCTGTGGATCCTTGTCATTCCACTCCTTGTATTCATGATTTATACTGTTTACAGGTACATAATTCATATAAGAAAGACATAACACACATTAAGCAGTCATATGAAATCAAATATACAAGTGCTTTACTTTAGAGAAATAGATTCAATACGTAAAGAAATGCATAAGTTATGATACTTACCACGAAAGAAGAAAAAATTATCTAAGAGCCCATTTATAAGATTCTAATGCCAAAATATTATTTATCATTCAAATAAATGTGACATCACGAAGAAGTTAAGATCTGTTAGATAAAAATCTAACTAATTTGTTTCATTCTTATTTCCTACAAACAGCATGATTTTCCAGATATATATATATATATATATATATATAACAAAATCTAATGTAAAATTATGAAACCCAACCAAGTTCAGCCATGTTGGGACAACATTAGAATGCAACATCCCCTTAACAAAGAGAGGTCAAGAAAAGAACAATACCTGTTTGGGGTGACCTCAAATCCAACAATACGAGCAGAACCAGTTTCCGGATCCTTGTGATACATGACTCTAAAACTCAAGTGGTTATTGATAAAATATTTCTCCTCCTTGCTCTGTAGGAAAGTCATAAATTTGTCACAATATGGAGTGACAAAAATTATTCTTCAAATTAAACTATACAACAAAATTCAAGTTGTGTGATACCCCTTGATAGTTTCCTTTGAACCCAACACGAAATCCATGTTCATATGTTGTTGATTGACTTCCATCCCTCCTTTGTCTACGAACAGCAACAGGGAGGTTATCCAAAATCCTGCACGTTCAATTCAGAGCTTCAAGGGTCAATGGAATTCAAAGCAGAAACCTATAGACAAGCACCCGACAGGCCAGTGAATCTTAGCAAACTAATTAAATGAAATCATACTACACAACTAAGCACTAGCTCCAATACATTTACCACTTACATGTTCACTCGATATTCGTCATCAATCTTTTCTTTAAAACTCTTTGCAGATTCAGCTTCTAACGTTTTATGACAGACAACAGTGCAAGACTGTTCCTTCCTCATTTGAAACTGGAAAAAGAAGACAACAAACCTTTTATGTTGACACAACTAAACAACAAACCTTTTATGGCCACTGAATTACATCATCATCATCTTATCCAAATGTCAAAGGATGAGACAACAGAAGCTCACCGCATACACTGAATTCTCAATGCGATCACCTCTAAGCACCTCTCCCAAATTCTCTGCATTGTTCAATATCTTGGAGGGTTCGCAATACTTCAAGAAGTAGTAGTCATATGGAAGTTGAGTCTTTGTAGATGATAGTTTGTTCACTTTGACAGAAAGAGGGTCACCCTGGTCCCACACATGAAACAGCAACTCAGTATCTTCATTCTTCACTCAGAACAAATTAGAAACCAAAAACAACACAAATCGAAATGAAATTCTCCCAATCTCGACCAAAGTTCCGAATCAACAGATACCAATTCTCAAATGACACACTACATTTTTTATTTCCGCAGACCAAGTCAATCACGAGCCACATTAAGCAAACAGTTTCCACCTGCACCTATAAAAACACAACCAGGCTTAATCACTCATCGCAAGTGATCAACCTCCTCGAAAACAGCCTAAAGAGGAACTCAAACAGCATCGAAAGACCTCACAACCGAACACGAAGATCTCCTGAGATTCTGTCTTCGGAATCGGCATTATCATTTTACGGAACTAACGTTTCCACTACACAACCTTCTAAATCAAAGCAAATAATAAAAAAAAAACATCACAACCGCGGAATCCCCCGAATTTATTCAGTCATTTCGCTAACACACAATCGATTATCCTAAACACAGCGCAAGACGAAATCAACACTAATTCGACACAGATCAAAGGCAAAACCCTAGATCCGAGCAGCGCGACGACGGATTAAAGGTAATCAATAAATTAACGAAGCACATCGCGCGGAATTTGAAAGAACGGAAAACGCAGAGAGAAGAAACGGAAAACGTACAATCTGGAAATCGCGAGGAGCGACGCCGGGAAGGTAGAAGGAGTGGACGGAGGAGAAGAGGAAGAGAGCGGCGAAGACGACGGAGATGGCGGTGCTTGCCATCATCTTCTTCTTCATTGCTACCTTTGTGTCGTTTCGATGTGGGAGCAAAAAAGAAGAGCGAAATATGCAGAGAAAAATATAGATAAAAATAGATATATGCAAAATGAAGTAACACTGTTTCTGTTTCTGTTTCTGGTTACTCTGCTACTAACTCTCTTCTCAAACGCTGCAAAAAAAAATAAAAAATAATTAATTAATTAATCATTAATCATTAAAGAACAATTTGCTCAACACATTTATTCTTCACCGACTAAGATCCTATAAATATGTCAGATTAATTTTTAAATTTAATTACAATGCTCTCTTAGAATAATTTAATTACTAATTATAATATAAGATTCAATTAATTGACTCATCGAGATTAAAGTATTATTTATTATAAATAATTAATTTTTAAAATAATTACAAACAATGTGAAATTAATGCACTTTATCAAGTGCTTCTTTTGTGAATGGAAATAATTTCAATTGAGAATATTTTTATTAAAAGGTAATTAATGCAGAAATATTTTATACTGATTTTTATAAAGGTAAAAAATAAATGCCACTTTCGTTTATATCTTATGAAAAAACAATGTTGTAATTATAACACTGTTTAGAATTAAATATATTTTATCCTTTAATAGTGTGAAAATATTTACAATAATAATTATATAGAAGTTACAGTGGTTTTATATGGGTTTTTTTTATTCGTGTCATTCATAGACACTTTTTACTTTCCTTGCTTTATCTGAAATTTTAAATAACTAGTATTTTGTTTCTATAAAAAAGAAACTAGTGTTTTACGTGGTAAATAAGAGAAATTAATTAATTGAAAAAGGATAATTAAATTTAATATATATTTAAGTTTTTAATTAATTAATAATAAGCAGAAGTCAATAATAGTTTATACATTTCTTTCTCATTAATGTTATTGGAAATATATAAAAGTGGTTTTAAAAAATAAATATGTAAAGTGAAGAACATTGATTAAATATATAGTTCAACTCTCTCTATCTCTCTATTTTTTTTTTTAAAAAGTGTTTAATTTTTCTGATCCCATTATGTATCTTAATGAATACTTTTTTTTTTTCATTCAACAAAATAAATTTGTTTTTGTTTTATTTTTTGGACATTGGAAATATATTAATTAAAGTGAGTGAAGAAAATGTATAAAATGGAGAAGATTGGTGAGATGGTATTTTCTGACTTTTTTGAATGAAGTAGTTAATCTCTCTCTATCACTCTTTTTAAAAATTCAGAATGTTATGAATACCAAACCCTAACTCTCATTTTCAATTAGCTTAAATGACAAAATCAATATCTACCACACATGTTAATTTATAATACCCATTTTACAATCCTTTGTTAATTTGCAAACTCTTTATCTAGAATGAAATGGTTATTAAATTAATAGTTAAATATGTTTTTTATCTTTTTAATTTTACCTATTTTTTTTTATTTTCAAATTTCAAATCTTTTAAATACTTTTGATTAAAAATTATTAAAATAAATAATTGACAATTTTTTTACAATAAACGAATTTTTCAACATGGACTATAATGTTAATTTAATGCTCACTTATCACAAATATAAATATTATAATATCATAATAAAATTCACGTTGAAAATTCGCTTTAAATTCAATTTTTTAAATTTATTTTGCAAAATTAAATTATTTAGTAAATATGTTTATATATATATATAACTCAAAAGGTATTACTCTATGGTTCTGTCTTTTTTTATTAATGTTGCACTTATGGTTTATTAATATTTCTCTCTTTATTTTCATATTATTGTTTGGTATGTTTCCTTTTGTATCATTTGTTTTTTTCTTGATTGCTTTTATTTTCCTTTTCTATCCATGTTGATACACTTTTCTTATTATTTTAGTTTTAAAGTAAGATAATTTTCGTGAAGATAAAAAGTAAATAATACAAATATAGATCATTACTTTGTTAACCAGAGGGATATATCCCCTCCTTAACCTTTGTATATAAAGTTGATTCTATACTTTTAATAAGATAGATTGAGTTACATTTTATATCTTCTCTCTCTAGCTCCTCTGCCCTGTGCCTATTATGGTATCCAGAGCTATTAGCTTTTTCGCTTTTTT
>Ga0123342_1002446_pt1 | contig 30854 bp, 27 predicted proteins | sample Turbeawhitnodule_FD_89960 | JGI IMG/M metagenome (GOLD analysis project Ga0123342, IMG submission 89960) | Root nodule microbial communities of legume samples collected from Mexico - Turtle bean Mexico white nodule | ecosystem: Host-associated > Plants > Roots > Nodule | place: Mexico: Nepantla... | reverse complement strand
TTTTTTTGTCATTTTTTAATTAGATAATTTTATCTTTTAATAAATTAAATAAAATTTTATTTAGTAAATAATAAGTACATAGTTTCTCTACTAAAAATAATTATATGATACTTTTGCTTAAAAATAATTATCATATATATTTTAAATTATTTTTAGAAAGTTATTTATTTTTATCGTAATAAAAAATAATATTAATCCGTCCCTATATTTCCATTGATAATATATAAGAGGGATACTTTTTCATATAAGATAAGCACTTTTAAAATCGGAAAATTTTATTTAAAATCACATCCAATCATCATGATGTGAATTATGAATAGGTGAGTAAAATACAATCATACTCCTTAATATTCTCACAAATTATACTTATATTAACTGTTTTTAATGAAATTGCATGTGTGATGTAACAAACAGTGATAATGTAGCGTTTTCAAAACAATAGAAGTTTGTGTAGAATTTTAAAAGCACTCGAGTCTTGGTTTAAATTGATAAGAGCTCATAAAGTACCAAGTCTAACTCATCTCAATGTTATTGAGTATATGCAATTAGCAAAAAAAAACATTTATTTTAGACTTAATTAAATTTCATGTAACTTTTAGATACTTCTATTTTATTTTATTTTATTGAATATTTACAATTTTTTAGGAATTACCAACATTTGTTATTAACACATAAACCTTTAAAAGTAATCATTGAAGTTATTAGATTTATTTTTATTTCTATTGTGTGTACAATAATTGATTATATAAGGTATAAAACATGAAATCTAATTACTAAACATAACATCATAACCTTTACTATAAAAGTGATGTACTGGATAATGCAACAAATATCTTAAAATCTTTTGTTATCTAATACATCTATCACGATAAGAAAATCATCAAAATAAGAAAATCATCAAATTGTAACTAATTTTAAAGACAAAAATAATTAGTTACTATTGTATTATATTAGAGATTATTTTAGAAACTAAGAAAATTATTAGTAGTTTTTATTATTAATAAAAATTTATAAAGTAGTTTTTAAATTGGTATCTAACCATTATCTACCAAAGTTTTAACTATTAATATTTTAGATTCTAAATTAGTTTCTAAAAGACTAATTGAGACCAATTTAAAATCTAAAATATTAGTAGCTAAAATCTTGTTAGCAAATTTAGATATCAATTTAGAAACCACTTTATATACAAAAGGAAAATTAGTCTCTAAAATAGTATCTAATTTAGTTAATATAGTGACTAATTATTTTTTGTCTTTAAATTTGATTATTATTTCATGAATTTATTGTAGTGTAAATATAGTTATAAAACTCACTATAGAGGATTCAACTTCTCTTGTTTAGGTAAAAGAAAATTACATTTGGTGGAACAAATTGATGGAGTGCCTATTGGGTTTTGCATCTTCTGTTTCAAGAGATTTAGTGTGTGGAGCATTAAATCAATTACGTTATCCTTGTTGCTTTAACAATTTTGTAAAAAAGCTTGAAGAAGAAGAGGGTGATTTGATTGTAACGAGAGATAGTGTTCAAAAATTTGTTACAAATGCCAAGAAACAAACAAGAAAGACTAGTGAAGTTGTTGACAAGTGGCTGCAAGATGCTATCAATGACGTAGACAATGTGAATCAGTTGTTGAAAGAGGCAAAAGCCAAAAGAATTTGTTGCTTTGGGCACTGTCCAAATTGGATTTGGCAATACCGTGTAGGAAAAAAGTTAGCAAATAAAAATCTATACCTTGAAAAGTTCATCGCAGAGGGTAGAAAATATGTGCCATTTGATCGCATTGCTACACTTCCTTCAGGCACCCTTGATATTCTCTCAGAAAAATGCATGAATTTTGAGAGTAGACAATATGCATATGAGAAACTACTGGAAGCAGTGAAAAATAATGATGTTGCCATGATTGGATTGTATGGGATGGGGGGTTGTGGTAAAACCACCTTAGCAATGGAGGTTATGAAGCTAGTAGAAGCAGAACATTTTTTTGAAAAAGTTCTTTTTGTGCCTATTTCTAGTACAGTAGAAGTTCGAAGGATCCAAGAAAAAATTGCAAGTTCATTGCAGTATACATTTCCAGAAACTGAAGTAATGGAGAGGGCCCAACGATTGTGCTTGAGATTAAACCAAGAGAAAAAAATTCTTGTGATTCTAGATGATGTGTGGGAGAAGCTTGACTTTGGTGGCATTGGGATTCCCTCCTCTGAACATCATAAAGGCTGCAAGATTCTCATTACCACTAGATCAGAAGAAGTTTGTACTTCAATGGATTGTCAAAGAAAGATTTATCTACCAATTTTAACGGATGAAGAAGCGTGGATTCTTTTCCAAAATAAAGCACTTATATTTGAAGACACCCCTGATACCTTAAAGAATCTGGGAAGATTAATTTCCAATGAATGTAAAGGATTGCCTGTTGCAATTGCAGCTGTAGCTAGTAGTTTGAAGGGAAAAGCGGAGACGATATGGAGTGTTGCATTGAATAAGTTGAGAAGTTCTAAGCCAATAAATATTGAAAGAGGTTTGATTGATCCCTACAAGTGCTTGCAGCTGAGCTATGATAATTTGGATAATAAAGAAGCTAAATCACTTTTCTTATTGTGTTCTGTGTTCCCTGAAGATTATGAAATTCCATTGGAAATTTTAACAAGATATGCTATAGGATTAGGTGTAGTTGGAGAAGCACACTCTTATGAGGAGGCAAGGAGTGAAGTGGTCGCAGCCAAAATTAAGCTCGTTAGTTCTTGTTTATTGTTGGATGAAAATGATGAATATGTCAAAATGCATGACATAGTTCGCGATGTGGCCCACTTGATAGCAAAGAATGAGAATAAGATAATCAAGTGCGAAGAGGAAAAAGATGTGACTATTGAACAAAATTCAGTAAGATATCTATGGTGTGTGAAATTTCCAAATGATTTGGATTGTTCCAATCTTGAGTTTTTACTCTTAAAGACAAAATTGGAAGAATTGAATGGAATTTTCAAAAGAATGAGAATGCTCAAAGTTTTGATTCTAGTCAATGATAAAGACGGAATAACACCATTGTCAACAATGTCTTTAAAAACATTAACAAATCTTCGTTATCTAGATATTTCTTATTATGAATTGAGTGACTTCTCATTTGTAAGCGATATGGAGAAACTTCAAAGTCTTTCGTTGAATGGTTGTTCATTGTCTTCATTTGATGTTGCAATTACACAAGTAACAACCTTAAAATTGTTACACGTGTACAGATGTGAAATGAAAGGGAAAAATTTCGAAGTGATCAAAAGAACCCCACTACTAGAAGAGTTGTACATTGTCGATATCGAAGGAAAATGGACTGCTAACAGTGAAGACAATATTGAATTCTTTAACACATTTGGTGTCCCCCTAACACTGCAAAGGTATGCAATTGTATTAGGATCCGATAACTTTTATGATTATAGTTATTTTCAATATCGTCCCAGAACTCTATTGCTTAACCATTTTCAGATATCAAATGAGGTAATTAAGGGTTTGGCAAAAAAAGCAACCGATCTATTTGTAGCAAATATTCAGGGAGGCGCAAAAAATATCATCCCTGATATATTTCAAATTGAAGGAGGAGGTTTGGAAGAGTTGAGTAAGTTTGTGATACGTAATTCTGAAGAGATAGAGTGTTTGATTGACACTAGTAACCATTCGAGTACGGTGGTAACTCTCTTCTCCAAGCTGTATAAGCTCAGAGTGGAAAACATGAAAAATTTAAGAGCTTTATGGTATTGTTTTCAACCTACCAATGGGCCTTTTGAGAACTTAGAGAATCTGAATTTAACTGATTGCCCACGGTTGACATCTATCTTCACGTATATCGTTGCTCGAAGTTTGGTACAATTGAAAATATTAAGAATATCAAGATGTGATGAACTTAAGCATATATTAGCTGATGATGACAAAACGGAAAAAAGTCAAGGTGAATTCACCACTGGGCATCCTGTACAAATCTTCCAAAATCTTCAGGAAGTAAACATAAATTGTTGTAGAAAATTAAAACATATATTCTCGGCCAACATTGTAAGAGGCTTAACTCAATTGAATTTGCTCAAGATAAAAGAATGTGACATGCTAGATCAAATAATTGGGGATATTGTTCCATCACTAGACCAAAATAAAAAAGAAGAACTTGATGAAATCATTGAGGAAGGTAAGCATCCACATTTGTATAGCACTTCAATTCCATCAACAACAATTGTGAACAATAGCCCAGGTACATTTTTCTTTTTACATTTCTAAATATGTTTAAGCATGTATTAGTAAGTCTACATGTTATTAGTAAGTCTACATGTTATTGCTTAGTTGAAGTTATTACAAGATACACGTAAACTGTTAACATCTTATTTAAATGAAAAATTTAAGCCTATATTAATTGTCCACTGTTTCATCCATATAATTATTTTCCATTTGTAAAGTTCAAACTACATTACTAATCTATTTTTACATGAACCAACTACTTGTTAATACACTACCAGTGAAATTTATCTCAATCAAAATTAAAGACAGTTTTCATTTTAAATTTCTGTATAATTTACAATTATTTAAAGAAAATTGTTTTGTATGATTCTTTTCATATTATTAACCAATCATTTTATGCTTAGGATAGTGGGTTTAGTCCCTAGAAACCAATCTTTTTTAAATCAGTATCTCGCACACATAGCATATGTATATAACCAACTCTAATATGGTGAGCGATATTTTTCTTATTTATAAATACTTTACAGGATCTCTATCCAGCCTTGCAAGCCTTACGATAAATGATTGTCCGAAGTTAGGTTTAATTTTTACAGCATCTACCGCTAAGACGTTGACTTCTTTGGAAGAATTGATCATAAAAAAGTGCAATAGTTTGAAGCATATCATAACTCATGAAAGGGTCGATCAAAATCAGAAGGAAAAAAATTTCGAGGATGACCATGACTTTCATATTGATATTTCAATCTTCCAAAGTTTGAAAAAGCTACGTATTTGTGGATGTGACTTATTGCAACGTATATTCCCTATCTCTTTTGTTGGAGGTATGATGAAAGAGGTAGTTGATTTGAAAGATTTTTCAAGACGAAATAATTTCGAAGAGAATTCTTGTCACCAACAACAAAATAATACTCAGATTGAGCTTCCTACTTTAGAAGTACTCGAACTTGATCATACCCTGGGTAGCACCGTTCTAGACAATTATCTTATAAGATGTCCATCTGTAGGAGAACTATCATTAGCTATTGGGAGACGTGTTGAGTTTTTTACTATAAATTGTTCAGCAAATGGTTCGAAAGCTAGACACGAAGATTATATTGCGATCAAGGTATGCTTATCAATCTCTTACTTTGTGTATTTACAAAAATTACTCTAAACATTTAAATTGCAGGATCATGCTTGTGCTAAAAATGGTTAATGGTTTTACTTGAATTCATCCCAAAGTTGCAATATGATTTTTAATATTTATGTATTGGATAAATTATTGGGAGTAGATTATCTATGGGAAATTATTTTCTTTTCAACTTTAAGTCATTAGGCTAAAGAAAAAGCAATTATTTTCATAAAGAATCAAATAAATCTAAGCAATCAATGGTATTTAAATTTTAATTTACACGAATAATATTTGGAATGAAATGCATTAATAATTAAAGTTAAGACACTATTTAGTTTGGTTTAAGAAGTAACTTGGTGTATATATTGCAGATATTGAACTCAGATTTTGTTCCTCCAGTTGAAAGTGTTGAATATCTTTCAAAACAACCACAGGGTTTGACCTTGCTTATTATGCATAATATAAGAAAGATTGAATTGAAAGGCTTTGATAAGGTAAAGTACCTTTTTAAATCGTCTATTGCTTCATCATTGATGTTGGAAAGCTTGAGAATTGAGCAATGTGATGGACTTGAGCACATTATAGACATTGAAGATGAATATGGCAAAGAGAGTTTGAATGCCATCTTCCCAAACTTAAGACAACTCTTAGTGTGTGATTGTCGCCAATTGAAATATATGCTTGGCCAATATCCTGTAGTTAATCAGGCTTGTGAGGAAATTCATATTCATTTATCATCATTGGAATTTCTCTCTCTTCGTAATCTACCAAATTTTGTTAGCATTTGTGCTACCAACAATCTCACTATGACGTGGCCATCTTTGAAGGAGTTTCATTCTGATAGTTGTTTGACGGCTCCTACGGATTCAAGAGAGCATTTTAGCATAAGCAAAAAGGTAGCCTTGTCTTTATTTTATAATTATTAGTTGTTTGTTCCTTTTTGTTTTCTGTTTGTATTTTTTTACATTTCCTTTTAATGTCTTGCAGGATCCAAAAGGTCAGAACCATTTCCTCACTTTGCAATATGTATCCATAAGTAATTCTGAAGTAAAAGGTATTTTTTTTCTTAATGGACAAGGAATGATTGAGCAACAAGTGAATTTAAGGTTAAAGTATTTGTTGTTGGAAAATCTACCTCAACTGACTTATATTTGGGTGGCTTCCAAGAATTCATTTAATCTCCAACATCTTACCACATTAGAAATAGTTGGATGTGAAAAATTGGAAGTAATCTTTCCAAAGCATGTTTTCAGATGCCTACCACAGTTGAATCTTCTAAAAATAAGAAAATGCAAAGAATTAAGAGAAATCATTGAAGAGGATGTGGAGGATAAAAAATTGTCTAATCTTCTTTCTCCTCAGCCATGCTTCCCAAAACTACAAGCATTGTATGTTGGACATTGCCACAAGCTCAAAAGATTTATCTCTGGATCTGCATCTAATGACTTTCCCAATCTTCATCTTTTGATCATAAATGGAGCTTCTGAACTAGAAGAGCTTGTTGGATGTGGACAAGGAAAAAGTGACGAGATAAGAAAGAGTAAAGTTGAGCTTCCAAGACTGAAACTTTTAATATTTATGCATCTTTCAAACTTTTGTCAAGAGATTGAATTCCCGAATATAAAGAATTGTGTTGTCTATGAATGTCCAAAACTCTCTTTAACTCCAACAACTACTCTTGGGGAGCTCAAGGAAAATTTTCCTTATAAAGGTAAATACTATATATAGTCTTCAAATATAAACTGTTATTGGAAAGTTGTGAAACTCTTGAATCTCTTACGACTAGAGAGAAAAGGTAACTTACCATCAAACTCTTTTATGAGCTTGTTAACTCGTATAAACTCTCAAGTTAAAACGGAAGTTTACGAGTTTGAAATTAAATGTAATTTTTATCCAACACTGACAATTTTTTTGGACTACAATTATTTAAGGGGTTAGTTTCACATTAAGAACTTTTGTTTGAATCAATTTATATGAGTTACATCTATTTAATTTAATTTGTTATGTTGTCGAAATATTAAATTATTGGATCAAGAGTATTATGTTATGCATATTGATATCATTATGTTTTTAATATTATATTTTATATTTGGTAAACTCTTTAAAGTTTAAGTGATTTTGCTGCTAAATATTTTGAATCCGCACAGTCCACAATTAAACCTGTTAATCGTTCATAGAATATGATCACATTTGAAATCCCTCAATTTCACATAATGAAAATATATTTACAAATTAACTTTTTAAATCAATTTTTATTTGTAATTGTAGTGATATAATGGTCCATCATGGAAAGTTAAGCTTGTATTTCATTTGTATTTATGTGTTTCACTGTAACGTGAATTCTCTAATATTTTTTTTTTGTTACAGATTTTAGAAACACTAGAGTTTATAGATGGGGGATAGAAGAGATCATGAGATATTTAGATGAAGATTCTGGTAACAGTGAGTTCACTTCATTACATGTAAGAACCCACCAATCTATATGAATGTAAATACAATTTAACTAAATATGAAGAAGAAGGAAGTATAGTCACAATCGTTCAAACTACTATCATAGCACCACATGACCTATATTAAAAATAGTGGTCTTTTCAAACTTTTAGAGTCTCTCACTCCATCTTATTTTTTCTTTGTGATATACAGGAGATTGGGGAAGTAGGAAATGAGAGCATTGAAGAGGGGTCTGCAGCAGAGGGTGATAAGACAAAATCTTTGTCAACTGATGTTGAAGACATTAGCATTGGAAGTGGTGTTGCAACTCACATTCAGTGTGGTGACGTCGACATACTTGAACAAGATGATAAGATGAATGATGGCAAGGCAGGAATCATGCCAAGCCAAGAAATCCAAGTAGAAGAAGGGTTGAACCTATTGGACAAACAAGAGGAGATACATATTGTTTCTAACAACAATATTGACATTTCTCCAGGTTTTTTATTTCTTATTTTCTTGTTTCAATTCTATATTTTCATATCACTCTCTCAAACTTTTTATAGCTTCTGCAGATATTCGTACAAGATTGGGAACGTATAAACATTTTGTTGATCTGGATGATGCACAAATTGCTCTTTTGGTGGAGGCGATAACAACATATCCTCATCTTTGGAATGCTTGCGAGAAATTTAGTGATCGCTTTCAAGCTTGGAGGTTGAAAATTTTGGCAGATATATTGTTGTTCCTTCAGAAGGAAAGTGTTGATAATGTTACTCCTCAAAGAGAAAAAGAGTTTCATAAACTATGTGAAGAAGCTGTTGAGATTGGATTTGAGAGTTCATTGATAGATGAAATGCGTCAACATGTTTTGACGAGGGATCCTAAGCTGAGAGAGGACATTGCGGAGAGACAAATGGATGAGAATCCTAAGAGGTATGATCATTTAACTTCTTACTATGTAATGTAAAGAATGAATGAAATTAAGAGTCTTAAATGACTTTGTTAATGTCCAGATAAAATGTATCCTTCTTTTGTGAATTTGAAGTTATATCTCTATGTTGGTTATGTGAATTTTCTCTTTCTTTTGAAATATACATTGTGGTGGTATTTTCAATTCTTACAAGATTGATACCATCTATTTCTAAGTTTGTTACACAGATCTAGTAATGTGGACATGGTACTAAATTCTCAAGTTGTTGAACAAGGTGATGGGTCTAATGAGAACGGTAAAAGAAATTCTCGATGTGTGAAGACCCAGAATGTTAATAGTAGCTTCGAAGAAGGTTCTAACTTGGTTAATAAAGTAGGTGAAATAGATGTTGTTTCTAATGATCGCAATGCTGCGAGAAATGAAGAACCAAAGAAAGAATTTGTTGCAAAAGTTTCCACTTCAGAAATACCAAGAACAACAACATCATTAACAAACTCACAACCAGTTGAAAGGCCAACTTGTTATTTGAATATTCCTCTACGTGAAACACGCTCAAATGTGAGCCTAATAAATATTTTTCCTATTGGATAAAATTGAAGTGCTAAAGAGTATAGTGATTTTAGACTAGTTCATTACTTTGTTCAGGCATTGGTGGACAAACAGCGGATTAGTGAACCGTGTTTGATGAACCGACGAAAGCCACTTGGAGAAATTGTAAGTATCCCCAAAATTCCTTATGTAAATGGCAAAGAAAAACAATATCAATTATTGTAAATTGACATGCATGTCCACTTGCCATTAATAAGAACCCTGCTAGTACATATCTTTTTTTCTTTTGCAGAGTATTGAGCGAGAAGCTGTAGAGGAAACCATAGAAAAGAACACCAGTATGGAAACTTCATCAATTCATTCCGAATCCACTAGCTCACAGTTGGACCAAATATTTACTTTTCAAACTAAATCACTTCCACATGTAAGTTTATTTTATGCAATTCACATTTCCAACTTATTTGGTCAGCATAAACATGATGTTGCCATTCTGATTTATCATTTTTCCGCATGAGCGGAATTTAAAAAATAACGTACTGAATTTCAAGTTGGAATTTAAATTTAATGAATTTGTTACCATCACTCTAACAAATATGCTTTGATAAAAAATGGTTTAACGAACTCAATGCTTTGCAACTGTTGTGGGTTGATGTTAACGTCTCCTTTGTTATATTTTCTTCTTATTCCTCCAAGAGTGAAATTAGGAGCAGCCAAACTGAGACGCACACTGCTAAAGAAAGTGAATGTCATCCTAAAATTATTCAAGACTTTGGAACCAATGATATCATGAGTTTATTTGCACCAGTTGTTGTGGGGAAAGAGGGTGGAGATAACTTAGTTGGAAAGACCCTTGTTGAGCTGGAAAAGTATCTAAAGATGTCTCTGAAGGGCATAGTTAGCTCTAAGACTAACAACATTGGCCTTTTGTCTGCTCTTAATTTTTTGTCCAACCTTCCTTTTAAAGATCTAACTCTATCGGATGGACTCAAAGATATTATAGGCACTATGCTACAAGAGTTCCCAAGCATTGTATGCTCCTTTAAGCAAGGTTTTGCTACCAGTGACAAGTTGGCAGAACTTGAAGCTCGTGGGAATGATGTGGCCCTTACTCTTGGTTCCAAAATTTCTAAGGCAAAGAATTTTTATGATGAATCTCAACTGAAGGAAGTGGTTTTGAAGGAACAAATCATTAGGTTGAAGGAAGAAATAAAAGTTTGTGAGGATGCCTTATCATCTCTGGAGGAGGAAAAAAATAAATGGATTGCGGAAACTATAGGGTACAAAATGGAGCTTGAGAATGTGAGGAAAGATAGTTCTCAAATGGTGGAAGATCAAAGAAAAGTTCAACAAGAATTGTTTAAGGTGACTTATAAATGGTCAATTCTATGTAGTCAATATGAGTACAATCGCATGGCTACCAAAAATTCCTCATGAAGGTTTTCATTGTTCATTGTTATTAAGGATCAAACTGTCCATCGCTCAAAATGAAGACTTGCAACTACTCAATATTGTTCAGTCTTTTGGTTGTTCTATTTTGTTCAGTCTTTTGGTTGTTCTATTTTGTTGGATGTTTGCTATCTTATTTATTGTTGTGTAAGAGGTTGATTTGGTGAGACAAAGTTAAAAAAACCATTTCTTTTATGTTCATTCTCATTTTCATTTTGTAATAGCTTATATTTATTTTATGTATGCCTTAATCAGTTTACCCTCTCTGTGTGGATACGATTCCAATAGGCATAATAATATTGAGTCCTATTAGTGTGTGACTACAAAGCATTTAAGGGATAAATTATGTTTGAGAGAAAAGGAAAAGGATTTACATTGAGTGCTACATTAGCCCATTTCTCATTCCTCTTTCTTCTAATACCTGAATCACTTATATTCAACATTTCACTGTCTTAGCCATATGCAACCAAAAGTATCTTTATGCTCTACAATAATAAACCCAACAAAATTATAGGAATCCAAAAAGTTTAAGTCCTACATTAAATAAAAAAGAAATAAAGTAATATATACCATTTAACTAATGCAAATTGATGAAGTGTTGGCATTTTGTTTACAATTAAAGAAATTGGTAACCACATTGCTTGGAAGCACACCAAAAAAGAAAAAATAAAAGTATTTTGTTTGGACCATATTAGATTATATTAAAATGATGGGACGTTTTTTGGTATAAAATTAAGGTAGAAACTTTCATGGTCATAATTGATTAATATATACAATTAAACCTCTTGTACACCAATAATTAGGAAGTGTTCAAAGCCACAGTAGTTGCAAATCTCATTTACTTTTTTATCATATTTAATTTTGATCTTAATTTTTTTGATATTTTTCTTAAAATTGAAAGTAAATATAAATTACTTTTGAACTTTTTTAAATTCATAATGATTGCACAGTGGATTATGTCTAATGTATCTGTATTCACATTAATTATTAATTAGGGTGATAGAAGTGATAGGTTAAACAAGTATTTTTTGTAGACTTCACCTACTGCAGCTAAATTGTTCTTATATACCAAATTTTAAATTACCCATATGTTGATAATAATAATAATAATTTATAAGGAAGAGAAGACTAGGATATTTAAAAATGAATAAGAAGACCAATAGTGAGTGTGTTATTAAAAGGTGTGCTTGCTATAATCTTCACAACTGTGCCTTCATTCTTAACTCTTATACAATGGATTCCTTTTTTCTCTGTGGAGGTATGAATCACTCTGAAGTTAACTTAATTTTAATCGATTCCTTTTCAATTGAAGCTGCAGATCATGTGTGTGTGTTTATGCTTGTGCAGTAACGTAATCTTTCAGCGTCTCTTTTACTCTCTCCTCGATTCAAGCAATGGATTCCTTTCATCTCTGTGGAGGTATGAATCAGTGTGAAGTTAACTTCTGCTTTGATTTCAATTTCTCTAATCGATTCCTTTTCAATTCAAGTTGTAGATCATGTGTTTGTATTTATGTTTGTGCAGAAACTTAACGTTTCAGCTTCTCTTGTATTGAAGTAATAGATCACCACTTCTTTCTCTCTTCTTTCTCTACATATTAGTTAAAGCAGGTAATATTTCCTATCTTTCCTCTTCCAAATTAGTTAGATATGAACCATGAACAGGTTCAGACTACTATATCTGCTTCTTCTTATGGATCAAAACACAATATACTCTCTTTTTTATTAGCTCAATCTTTCTTATTTTCCCATAAATTAGGACTTATATTTGCACTTTTGTTTTACTTCACCTACTCTCTTTTTCTTCTAAAATAATGCACTGATTTTTATAATTTATAATATTGTTACGGAAACTAATCTTCATAATAACTCCCTTTAATTTATAAATAATTCTTTTTGAATTTAAACCATTTATATGGATAGAAGTTACATTAAAATAATACTTTTATTTATAAATAACTATTATAAACAACTTTTATTACAAATACTCAAACATTTGTCAAAACTCAGTATAAACAACCACATGGATGATAGAGTTCAAAATGAATAGCTGAATGGATGGGAGGGAAAAGTGAGATGAGAAGTTCGGAGGATCATGGATGGATTTTTTTTTTAAATTAAGTTTAAATATAATAAAATAGATTGGATGTAAAATACACGTTCATTTTAACTAAATTAAATTAATTTGAATTTTTTAGATTAATTTAAAATGAATTAAATTTATTTGGTTAATTAGATTAAATTTAATGTGGGATCAACCTACCTGACTTGATGTGGAATTAACTCAATTCAATTTAACATGGTCTCAACTCGATGTGGACCTGACCTATCGACTGAATATAAAGATAATTTGGCTTGGTTCAACTTATTCGGTCCGTCTTAATCTCACCTAAACCTTACTTGATATGTATCTAGGCAAACTTGGCTCTATTTAGGACTAGCCTAACCCAATCTCAATCATACTTCGCCTGACTTAGGTACAATGTAGCTCCGAACCAACTTGACTTGATTTGAGTTCAGATCGACTTGATTTAACTCTGATCCGGATTAACTTGATCCGATCTTGCATAAGTTCGATCGGGTGGTACCTTACTTGGATATAGCTCAACTTAATTTTTCATAACTTAAAATGACCTGGTCATATCATGATTTTGAATTTTCAAAATTATAAAACTATCCAATTTATATATCATCCAAAATCAATTAAATATATTAAACTTAAAATGTAAAAATATGAATTTAGATTTCACATAAATTTATTTAAATAGAATTAAAGTAATATAAATTTGATTAATTATAAATTAAATTTAAGAATTTGATTTTTTTTTTCACTCTTGGTAAGAAGGAATGTTGCCGCCTAAAAAGTTGACTTGAGAAACAAAATAGAGGGAGAATAAATTAATGAAATAAAAAAAAGATGAGACTTAGAATAAATATAAAACAATGCTAATTGAAAAAATAAAAAGAGAAGAAATTATTTTTTTGATATTATTTAATTTAAATAAAATAAGTAAAAAAAATTTTGTTATTATTCTTTATTATATTATTAATATTATGTTTTTGTCATTATTTATTTATTATTACTTTTTTTTATTATTAGGGTTGATTAATTTACTATTATTAATAATTTGTATTAGAACATATTTTTATAACTATTGTTTTGTCATTTTTTTAATTAGATAATTTTAACTTTTAATAAATTAAATAAAATTTTATTTAGTAAATAATAAGTATATAGTTTCTCTACTAAAAATAATTATATAATAATTTTACGTAAAAATAGTTATCATATATATTTTAAATTATTCTTAAAAAATTATTTATTTTTATCGTAATAAAAAATACTGTTCATCCATCTCTATATTTCCATTGATAATATATAAGTCGGATACTTTTTACATTGGAAAAGTTTATTAAAAATGACATCCAATAATGATGTGAATAAGTAAAATACAATCATACTCCTTAATATTCTCACAAATTATACTTATATTAACTGTTTTTAGTGAAACTGAAATATAATTATTTTTTTTATCAACAATAAATAAATTAAATATAAAGGGATACGTATCCCAACCGTATACAAAGACGCACAAAGCCGATTTCGTTTATGGCGAAAACCAAAGCTAGCAAAACTGCCCACAACCATCCATTTACAGCCCAACAATACACAGACCTGTTGGAGACAGCAAAGATCCTGCACAGCATCACCAAAACACCAGAAAAATAGGCCAAAACAAAGACTCAAGAACTCCAGAAAACAAACCAGATTAGACACCTACTACTAAGATACATAATCTGCATAGCATCAACTAATGAAATTAGACAAATGCCCTTCCTTAAGCAACACCAAACCAGCAGTCAAAAGAATAAAAACAAAACTGTGACAGCTTCAAACATATCTGCCCTGTTTTCGTGAATGAGGTGCACCAAGGATAAATCAAAAACTCATGATCTAACACCACCCTCAACCCATCTGCTGCCAGCGCAAGAAGGCGTGCTTAACCCTCCCAAAGGTCGTTCCTTCTGTAGGGTCTGTGACCTTACTAGCAACCCTGGTACTTGACATAGAAAGGTGAAGTAGTTGCTGGTCCAGCTCCTACATGTTAAGAAAGAAGCATAAACTATGTGCAGCGATACTCCCCTTGACAGCACCAGAAACCACACCAGATTGCACCAAAAGCCAAAGTATTAACAGCAGTGTTGCTTTAGCGTCCCCGCTATCTTGCATCACCCCAAACTACATAACAAAGTGCAAACTCCAGCAGGGGTCTGAGTTGACAGCAGCTGCCTAGGCGTTCATAGAACCTCCCAAGACTCTTCATCAATGTCACAACATTTGAGGGGATGATATTGTAAACATCTGCAACCTGAGGTTATGATTTCTGTGACAATGGAAAACACCAAGACGTCCAATGACCAGAGTATCCCACAGGCTAGATAGTCAATAGCCTAGTAACAAGCCTGCCTCCAACATACAACTTCCATAACTTTCCTTTTGAAAGTGTGAATGCTGTTTGCACGACCCACTTGAACACCAACTTCATCATCCGATTGATTACCAAGTCCTTCATCCATCACATATCACAAGTCATTTCTGCTTAAGGACACATTGGTAACATTCTGCTTCCCTGCATTTGGATAATGTTGTTCCTGCAAAAACTTCAGATTAACGTTAGCTAAAACTGTTTTTGGCAGCTGAGATGTCCAGCCTTTCTTCTTGCTCCATAGCTAGTTTTTCTTTAAGACTGCCCCTCTATAAAGCCTTGTCCGTAACACCAGCATGTCAAACATCATAGTAAGTAGGCCAGCAGTGGCAGACTTTGACCATTAGCGGCATCCTACTTACCTTTAGTGAACCACATTCTTAAATCCCCTGTAGTACTGTCCTTGACAACACTCATCCCCTCATCCAAGGTTACCAAATCTGCAGGAGGGTGCCAATGTAGCATCTGCTACCAGATAAAAAGTTTCTTTGTCAGGTTCCACAGTATCTAAGATAACCCCTCCCTTCCACCTCATCAACATGACACTATTTTCTCCTGCATACAACACCAAAATCTCCACTTCAGCCCCTCCATCACCGAAGAAATGAGACCCTCCTAGGTAGACCTGTTGCTGTTTTAGCAGCTGGACCTACCTTCTGCATCCTAGATTTCCTCCTTTTTCAGCGTAAACATTGGATGCATTGATTTGGGTTCAAGTGCCAGTCCGAGAAAGCATATGAAAATGACCGCACCCTGTATTTCAACCATAGTCACACAAGGAGTTGGGCTGATTGGAAAATTTCCTCTGCATCCGGAATTTCTTACTTAAAGACAACTTTATTCCTATTCTCCCATATACAACGTACTATTGCCACCCACATTCCTTTCCACATTCCACACCTGGTTTTGTTTGGATGACATATGCATAAGATAAAAGTTCTCAAAGTGACGTTTCACATCCTTATGTTGGACGAACATCACGCCTAACCACCTGAAGCACATAGACCACACACTTTACGCAATGTTACAATTCAAGAAAAGGTGTTGAGAAGATTCTTCGGTCTCTCCACAAAGTGCACATAAAGTAGTATTGACTGCCACCCCTCTCCTATGAAGGTTAACACTAATTGGAATCCTGTCAAGTAAGACTCTCCACCCAGTGATTAGAGCTTTTGGCAATGCTTTTGCTTTCCATAAGCTGGAGAAAACTCCATCCTTTGGGACAATGGTTTGGTTAACCAAGCGAGCATAAGCTGATTTTACAGAGAACACCCCTGTAATATCCCATCCCCACACAATATGGTCCTTGGATTCCTTGTTCATGACACCCTTATATATGTGCTCCATCAATTCTTCCTCCAAACCCAATTCCCATTCAAACCTATCCCTCCTCCAATTTAGCCGCCATTGCCAACCAGAAACCACCCAGAAACCTACCTCACCCACCGCCTTGCCTTTGCCCATAGAAAGGGAATAGAGTCTAGGAAATAACGTCTTAAGGTTAGTGTTAGAGGCCCACGCATCCTCCCAAAATCTAACACTCTCTCCGTCCCCAACTTCCAAACAATAGATTTTTGGAACCAGCCATCGTCTTCACCCTCCCCGCATGCTTTACAAACATCTCTCCACCACCACGATTGATGTTTCATACGGGTTTGGCTTCTTCCAAGTTCCGGGCCATTTTTTGGATACAAGAATATCTTTCCATTTCCCCTTTTCATCACTCATCATCCTCCATTTCCATTTCGCCAGAAGAGCATAGTTAAAGGACCCGATATCTCTGATTCCCAGCCCACCTTCTTCATGGGGTTTACATACATTCTCCCATCTTACCCAAGAAATTGACCTATTGGTTTTGCCCCAAGCCCACAAAAATTTTCTTTGTATACTCATGATTCTGTTACATACTGAGACTGGAGCTTTGAAGAAAGATAAATAGAAGAGAGGAATGGTTGTACATACTGATTTAATCAGACAAATTCGACCTGCTATAGATAAGAATCTCCCCTTCCATGAGCTTAGACTAGCCTTGATTTTGTTGACAACAGGCTCCCAAAACTGTTTCTTCCTTAGATTGCCTCCTACTTCTAACCCCAGATATTTGAAAGGAAACGTCATAGTTTTGCAATTCAAAGTTTTGGCATAAGTATCAAGGGAGTACCTATCAACATTAATGCTGCTAGCTTTGACTTGTAGAAGTTAATTTTTAATCCTGACACAAGTTCATAACATCTCAAAATCGCCTTGATAGTAAAGATATTGGAGAAAGAGTCTTCGCACATGAACAACGTGTCGTCCGCAAATTGGAACATGCAACATTCAACTTCATTCCTCCCCACCTTCACACCTCGAAGCATATTCTTTTTGGTCGCTTGTCTCACTAATCCAGCCAAGCCTTCAGCTACCACAAGAAAGAGGAATGGAGCTAAGGGGTCTCCCTGTCTCAACCCCCTAGAGGGTTTAAATTCCTCCATTGGGCTTCCATTGATCAGAATAGACACCATGGATGACTCCAAGCAACCTCTAACCCACTTTATCCAATTCTTATGGAAACCTAGCCTTTGTAACATATCAAACAAGAAGTTCCACCTAACCGAATCGTACGCCTTTTCGTAGTCCACCTTCAAGCAGACCACGCTCCACCTATTCCTCCTTACCTCCTCGACAACCTCATTTGCCATAAGAACGCTATCTAGCAATCCTCGATCCTTCAAAAATGCTGATTGATTTTCATCAATAACCAAAGGAAGGACTTTTCTTCATATGACACGACAATACCTTAGTAATTATTTTGTAGATGACTTCCACAAGGGATATAGGCCTGAACTGGTCGAGCAAAGTAGGATCCTTCACTTTAGGCACTAGTGCAATAAAAGATGATTGCACCCTTTCGGTAAACACCCCGTTTCCTGAAAAGCTAGTACCACTGCCAAAATATTGGTCTTAAAAGTATCCCAACTGTTCTTGATGAAGTTGAGATTGAACCCATCTGGTCTCGGGCTCTTCGAACCTTCACATTGCCAGACCGCTTCTTTCACCTCTTCCTCCGTGAAGCAAGAAATCATTCTTAAGCTAACCTCCTCAAGTAAAGATTTAAACTCCACTGAACCGAAATTCACACCAATATCATGTGAAGCCGTGAACTTCTGTGCAAACATATTCTTAGCTTCCCTACGTACAATATCTGGCTCCTCGCACCATTGATTATCAACCTCAACACCTTTGATCTCATTTTTTATTCTTCTCCATCTAATAGCAGAATTAAAGAATTTAGAATTAGAGTCCCCATACTTTAACTATTTTGCCTTAGACTTCGGTCTATAGAGAGATTCCAACTTCGTATCAATCATCCTTAGCTGACTAGACAACTCCATTCTTCTCAATTGATCATTCATCTCAAGAGCATTATTGTCATCTTTAACGTCGAGATTTTCAATTTCCCTCAATAATTACTTCTTCTTAGAATCAAGACACCCAAACACACTTCTATTCCATTCTTTAAGGTCAGCCTTGAGCAACTTTAACTTATCTTTGAATATAGATATACTATTACCCTGCACACTGTATACCCTCCATTTCTCCTTCACAAAGTCCTTGAAACCCGACTCCATCCACCATGCATCAATGGTCCTGAAAGGTTTGGGACCCCAATCTTTAACCGTAGACTTCACCACTAGAGCACAATGGTCGGAAACCACTCTTGGTTGTGTATATTGCTTGCATGATGGCCAAATCTGAAGCCATTCTTCGGATACAAGAATTCTATCTAATCTACTTTTAGTTGTGCCGTCTGATTTAAACCAAGTATATTTTTTGCCTACATGGGGTAATTCCACCAGAAAATTCGTTTCAATAAAACGATTAAATCCAATAATCTCCTTTTTTTTACTAGAATTTCCTCTGATCCCCTTCCTTTCATCATCCCTTCTAACTGCGTTAAAGTCCCCACACAAGCACCAAGCCATACTTTGATGTGAGCTCTTTAAAGTCATCAAAGCTTCCCAAAGAGCAACCTTATCACTAATGTTACACGCCGCATATACATTAACCACAACACATAACCTGTTTGATTTAAGGTGTTGTCCCATGACAGCGATGAAACCGCTTCCTACTACATGCCTGTCATATTGGAAAGCTTCTTTGTGCCACAACGATAAAATGCTCCCTGCGCCATTCACACCTTCATTATGTATCCATCCAACATTGCTATCCCCATAGCAAAAGACATCTATTATCTGATAGATTAGTCGTTTTTGTCTCCTGTAAGCATAAGAATTCTGCACCCTCCTTGTCAATCATATGTTTCAAGTAACTTGCTTTAGTGTCCCTCTGTACCTCTAATATTCAGATTAACAATAATCATAGATCACCGTTTATGGCACCCTCCTCAGACGACTTCCTAACTTCGTTGTCCCTGACCTCCCACTCTTCCAATACTCTAGTGACCACCTCCTCGTCTTCTGAACACCTCAGACCCAGCTCTTTACCCAACCCCCACAGCCACACATTGAACTTCTGGAGAACATCTTCAAATTTGGTCGAGGGGCTCGCCCTTCTACTCGTACAAATGGGTGTATCCTGCTTTGGTTGTATCCTGCTTATATTAACTATTTTTAATGACATTGCATGTGTGATGTAACAAGCAGTGATAATGTAACGTTTTCAAAACAATAGAAGTTTAAAAGCACTCTACTCTTGCTTTAATTTGAGAAGAGTTCATAAACTACCAAGTCTGACTATGTTCAGTGTAATTAAGTATATAATGAGCTAAAAAAAAACTCATTTATTTTAGACGTAATTAAATTTCAAGTAACTTTTTAGATATTTTTAATCAATTTTTTTATTAAATATTTAAAATTTTATATTTTTCAATTAAAATTTATTATTTCATGACATAATTATGATTTTGATGCATCATTTTACTTTATTTCCACATATTAAAAATGCGAGGTTTTGTACTTAACACAAAATCATATCGTTGATAATATATCAAATGTGATTATTATAGAAAGTTTTATATGAAAAAAAAGTGTATATTATTTAAAACCTTCACTTGATTATTTATATTTAGAATTAAGAATAAAAAAATCGACGAAACACGATTTTATGAGAATATTAGGGTAATCTTAATACTACGAGACATTCTATTAGATGATCTTTTGTCCTCTTCATAATGTGCTCATGATTTTATAGTAAATGTAACATTTAAAAAAAACACTATATTATAAACCTAGGACATGTATAAATCATAATAATTTCAAAATATAATTTAAACACAAGCAAGTTCTTATATACATATAAGTATTTAGAAAAGAAAAAATAAAATAAAGTCTTTATTATTCTGCAGATGATGCTTTCATACATGTTTCTATACTTGCTCCAACATGTAGTATTTTTTTTTTGATCAGCAATGAATGAATTAAATTAAGAGGGATACTTTAGGGGTATCCCAACCCGTTTACAAACCACACACTGCTTATACCACTGGGCAGCCATAAAGAGGCTATGCCTGCAGCGATAGAAACAAGAACACCCTGCAAAAAAGGATCATAGCAGCAGAATTGAGCTAACACACCCACTAAACCCTTCCTCCACACAAACATGAGGATGGTGCTCTTAGCTTATGATCTAACCTTTAAAAAGGTCCTAAGAAAACCTCAAAAAACAGCAAAACCCTGACATTTTAAAATCTCAACTGCAGCAGAAACATCCAACACCAAAGTGTTTATATACATCACTGCTGCAGGCTTCAGCAACTGATGTTTTCTTTTGCACTCCAACCCACCACACCCATTTCTACCCCTGCATGCTCCAACATGTAGTATAATCATTGCAGTTATAATACAAACAAGACATGTAAGGATAAACTATTAAAATAAATTTTTAGATGGTGCTCTTGGACATGTTCCTATACATGCTTGTTTACTTAGTACAATCATCCCAGTTATAATAATGTATTATAGCTATTAAAATAAATTTTCAGCATAAGAAAAATGTATAAAAGAAGACATTTTAATTAACAAATCACAATCATTCAATCTCATTTAAATACCAACATAGAACAACAATATAAACCACACACGAATCTATATAATCAAAGATATTTAACAAGTAGAATATCGACTAAGGTCTTCCAGAACACTCATTAAGTTCAATACAACCCAAACTGTGCATCCACATATGTCACAAATGGCACCTAATCCAGAAATATGTTACTCACACAGTGTCAAACTTAACCAAACAAACGTCAATAAAATAAAACAAAATCTTATAACCAAAACAAGCGTCCACTGATGTATTCAGTATCTCACAAGTTCCAATGTCTACTTGTTAGATGTTTATCTTCTACCTCTTCAATTAAGCAAACAAGACATTGATTAAGACTAAGCAAATCAAATTAAAGAAATTAGCTAATTTCTCAATATGCGTTAAAAAACAAATATTTTGGCAAAAATCACATTCCAAAAAGACTAACAATAAAACACAATTTGCTATAGAGAATTTAAGAATACAATTTTATTGAACATAAACCTAAATTTATTGCGAAATCACAAGAAAATGAATCCTAAGGAGTTTAGCCTTCCATATGGAGACAAATTGAAAGGATTACAACGAAGAAAATAAAACACTAAGAAAACTCTAATTCTCTATTTTACGAACACCTCTATCAAACTCTGAAAATTGATGACTTTTTCTTGAACCTTGTATCATTTTATATGTTTTTCTACTCCAAGGATCTTGGAAAAATATTCTGATTTAGAAATTGTTAACAAAGTTTCCAACTTTCCAGAATTATCAGATTCTGTTTCTAGATTTATCGCGAACTATGTTTCTTCGTATTTTGCATAAGATTTTATTCTATGTTTATGAGATATTGTAGATTTTATTCTTTAATTCTTCTCCTCGGATTTCGTCTTTTGTTTTGATTCAAAGAAACAACTTTAACTTTCTCATATTCAACCACTCAGAGAGGTAAAAACTTCCTTTATACCATTTAGCATATAGTCTACTCTAAAAACACAAAATTAACATAAATTATAGTTAATACCCAAATAAACACAATTAGATTAATCCCAATTCAAACAATAGATTATGATTAAAATCCAATAATCTGTCATTAAAGCTTTAAAGTGTTAATAAAATTATGCTAGTCAATGCACACATTTGTCCTTCTTCTATTTGCAAATTTTATCAAAAAGTGTTATATCTAAGAGCTTGTATAAATTTAAATAAATATTAATAAAATTAAACTTACAAAATATGTATAATATTAATTTTATATATAATGCATATTTTAAGTTTTGGTTAAATACATTTTTTACTCGTTCACTTTTTTTTCTACTTAACAAATCTTTTGATCTACTTGGGTGTTATTTAAGAACATGTTTAAATATAATTTTTTTAGGGAGGATAAGAATTTTTTGAAACAAAATTATTTAAAAATAAATATATTTGATAAAATTTTCTAAGTGATGAAAAGGAAATTTAAAAAATCTTATCACACATAAACTTTTAAAAGTAATCATTAAAGTTATTAGATTTATTTTTATTTCTATTATATATGTGTCCAATAATTGATTATATAAGGTATAAAACATTAAATCTAATTACTAAACATAATATCATAACCTTTTCTGTAATTTTACTATAAAAGTGACGTACTTGAATATTTAATGCAACAAATGATCTTAAAATCTGTTATTATCTAATACATCTAAATATAATTATAAAACTAACTATAGAGTATTCATCTTCTCTTGTTCAAGTAAAACAAAGTTGCATTTGGTGGAACAGATTGATGGAGTGTCTCTTGGGTTTTGCATCTTCTGTTTCAAGAGATTTAGTATGTGGAGCATTAAATCAATTACGTTATCCTTGTTGCTTTAACAATTTCGTAAAAAAACTTGAAGAAGAAGAGGGCAATTTGATTGTAACGAGAGATAGTGTCCAAAAATTTGTTACAAATGCCAAGAAACAAACAAGAAAGACTAGTGAAGTTGTTGACAAGTGGCTGCAAGATGCTATCAATGACGCAGACAATGTGAATCAGTTGTTGAAAGAGGCAAAAGTCAAAAAAATCTGTTGCTTTGGGCATTGTCCAAATTTGATTTGGCGATACCGTGTAGGAAAAAAGTTAGCAAATAAAACAGTGGACCTTGAAAAGTTCATCGAAAAGGGTAGACATTATGTGCCATTTGACCGCATTGCTACACTTCCTTCAGGCACCCTTGATATTCTCTTAGAAAAATCCATGAATTTTGAGAGTAGACAATCTGCATATGAGCAACTACTGGAAGCAGTGAAAAATAATGATGTTTCCATGATTGGATTGTATGGGATGGGGGGTTGTGGTAAAACCACATTAGCAATGGAGGTTAAGAAGTTAGTAGAAGCAGAACATTGTTTTGAAAAAGTTCTTGTTGTGCCTATTTCTAGTACAGTGGAAGTTCAAAGGATTCAAGAAAAAATTGCAAGTTCATTGCAGTATACATTTCCAGAAACTGAAGTAATGGAGAGGGCCCAACGATTGTGCTTGAGATTAAACCAGGAGAAAAACATTCTTGTAATTCTAGATGATGTGTGGGAGAAGCTTGACTATGGTGGCATTGGGATTCCCTCCTCTGAACACCATAAAGGTTGCAAGATTCTCATTACCACTAGATCAGAAGAAGTTTGTACTTCAATGGATTGTCAAAGAATAATTTACCTGCCAATTTTATCGGATGAAGAAGCGTGGACTCTTTTTCAAAATAAAGCCCTTATATCTGAAGACACCCTTGATACCTTAAAGCATATGGGTAAATTAATTTCCAATGAGTGTAAAGGATTGCCTGTTGCCGTTGCAGCTGTTGCTAGTAGTTTGAAGGGAAAACCTGAGACGATATGGAGTGTTACATTGAATAAATTGAGAAGTTCTAAGCCAGTCAATATTGAAAGAGGTTTGATTGATCCCTACAAGTGCTTGCAATTGAGCTATGATAATTTGGATACTAAAGAAGCTAAATCACTTTTCCTATTGTGTTCTGTGTTCCCTGAAGATTATGAAATTCCAATTGAATCTTTAACAAGATATGCTATAGGATTAGGTGTAGTTGGAGAAGCACACTCTTATGAGGAGGCAAGGAGTGAAGTGGTTGCAACCAAAATTAAGCTCGTTAGTTCTTGTTTATTATTGGATGAAAAGAATGAATGTGTCAAAATGCATGACTTAGTTCGCGATGTGGCCCACTTGATAGCAAAGAATGAGAATAAGATCATCAAGTGCGAAGTGGAAAAAGATGTGACTATTGAACAAAATTCAGTAAGATGTCTATGGTGTGTGAAATTTCCAAATGATTTGGATTGTTCAAATCTTGAGTTTTTATTCTTAAAGACAAAATTGGAAGAATTGGATGGAATTTTCAAAAGAATGGAAATTCTCAAAGTTTTGATTCTAGTCAATGATAATGTTGGAATAACACCATTGTCAACAATGTCTTTAAAAACATTAACGAATATTCGTTATTTAGTTATTTCTGACTATGAATTGAGCGACTTCACATTTGTAAACAATATGAAGAAACTTCAAAGTCTTTCGTTGAATGATTGTTCATTGCCTTTGTTTCCTGAATTACAAACCAATGCTGCAATTTCACAAATAACAACCTTAAAATTGTTACAGTTCTACAGATGTAAAATGAAAGGGAAGAATTTCGAAGTAATAAAAAGAACCCCACGACTGGAAGAGTTGTACATTGTTGAAGAAAATTGGAAAGCTAATAGTGAAGACAATATTCAATTCTTTAACACATTTAGTGTTCCCCAAACGTTGCAAAGGTATGCAATTGTATTGGGATCCAAAGACTTTTATTATAATTATAATTATCTTCACCCTCCTCCCAGAACTCTATTACTTAACCATTTTGACATATCTAATGAGGTAATTAAGGGTTTGGCAAAAAAAGCAACAGATCTATTTGTAGCAAATATTCAGGGAGGCGCAAAAAATATCATCCCTGATATATTTCAAATTGAAGGAGGAAGTTTGGATGAGCTGAAGATGTTTGAGGTACGGGATTCTGAAGAGATAGAGTGCTTGATTGAAACTAGTAACCATTTGAGTGAGGTGGTAACTCTCTTCTCAAAGTTGCATACGCTCAAAATGAATAACATGAAAAATTTAAGAGCTTTATGGCATTATTTTCAACCTGCCAATGGGTCTTTTGAGAACTTAGAGAAGCTGTATATAAGTGATTGTCCATTGTTGACATCTCTCTTCACGTATGTTGTTGCTCGATGTTTGGTTCAATTGAAAATATTATATATTAGTGGATGTGATGGACTGAAGCATATATTAGCAGATGATGAGAAAACAGAGAAAAGTCAAGGTGAATTTGCCACTGGGCATCCTATACAAATCTTCCAAAATCTTCAGGAAGTAGAGATATATAGATGTAAAGAATTAAAAGATATATTCTCGACCAGTGTTGTAAGAGGCTTAGCTCAATTGAAAGAGCTCAAGATAAGAGAATGCAATATGTTAATTCAAATATTTGGGGATATTGATCCATTAGCATACCAGGATGAAAAAGAACTAGTTGAAATCGTTGAGGAAGGTAAACATCCACATTTGTATAGCACTTCAACTCCATCAACAACCGTTGTGAACAACAACCCAGGTACATTTTCCTTTTTACTTATTTTAAATATGTTTAAGCGTGTATTAGGAAGTTTATATGTTATTGCTTAGTTGAAGTTATTTGCAAGTTACATGAAAACTAATAATTTGTTATTTTTCATTCACAAGGTTCAAACTCAAGACATTACTAATCTAGTTTTACTTAAACCAACTACTTGTTAATACACTAGCAGCAAAATTTGTCTCCTACCAAAATTAAAGACAATTGTATTTTCATTTTAAACATTTTAGATAATTTAAAATTATTTAAAGAAAATTTTTTTGTATGGAATTTTTCATCATTATTAACCGATCGTTTGATGCTTAGGATTGTGGTTCAATCCCTAGACACCATTGTTTTCAAAAATCAGAATGTAACTTGCACATATAATATATATATATATATATATATATATATATATATATAAATAATGAACTCTAATATGTTGAACGATATTTTTCTTTTTTGTAATTTCTTTCCAGGAACTTTATCCAGCCTTGCAATCCTTAGCATAAAAGATTGTCCGAAGTTAGTCTCAATTTTGACAACTTCTATAGCTAAGACCTTGACTTCTTTGAAAGACTTGATAATAGAAAGGTGCAATAGTTTGAAGCATATAGTAGGTCATGAAAGGGTCAATCAACAGAAGGAAAACATTGTCGAGGATGACCATGAATTTCATAGTGATATTTCAATCTTCCAGAGTTTGAAAAAGGTACATATCAGTCAAGGTGAATTCACCATTAGGCATCCTGTACAAATCTTCCAGAATCTTCAGGAAGTAGAGGTATATAGATGTAGAGAATTAAAAGATATATTCTCAATCAGTGTTGTAAGAGGCTTAGATCAATTGAAAGTGCTCAAGATACAAGAATGCAACATGTTAGATAAAATATTTGGGTATATTGATTCATTAACATACCAGGATGAAAAAGAACTTGCTGAAATCGTTGAGGAAGGTAAGCATCCACATTTGTATAACACTTTAACTCCATCAACAACAGTTGTGAATAATAGCCCAGGTACATTTTCCATTTTTCTTTTTTAAATATGTTTAAGCGTGTATTAGGAAGTCTACATGTTATTGCTTAGTTGAAGTTATTTACAAGTTACATGAAAACTGCTAATTTGTTATCTTTCATTCACAAGGTTTAAACTCAAGACATTGCTAATCTAGCTTTACTTGAACCAACTACTTGTTAATACATTAACAACAAAATTTTCTCCAGTCAAAATTAATGACAATTATATTTGCATTTTAAACTTTATAGATAATTTATAATTATTTAAAGAAAATTGTTTTGTATGAAATTTTTCATCATTATTAATCGATCGTTTGATGCTTTGGATTATGGTTCAATCCCTAGAAACAAATGTTTTTAAAATCAGAATGTAACTTGAACACATAACATATATGTTGAGCGATATTTTTCTTATTTATAATTGCTTTCCAGGAACTTTATCAAGCCTTGCAAGCCTTAGGATAGAGGATTGTCCGAAGTTAGGCTCAATTTTTACAACATCTATAGCTATGACCTTGACTTCTTTGGAAAAATTGATCATAGAAAGGTGCAATAGTTTGAAGCATATAGTAACTCATGAAAGGGTCAATCAACAGAAGGAGATTGACAAGGATGACCATGACTTTCAGAGTTATATTTCAATCTTCCAGAGTTTGAAAAAGTTACATATCAGTGATTGTGACTTATTGCAACGTATATTGCCTATCTCTTTTGTTGGACGCATGGATATAAGAAATAAAGAGGTTGCTGATTTGAAAGATCTTTCATGTCAAAATAATTTCGAAGACAATTATTGTCAGCAACAACAAAATAATACTCAAATTGAGCTTCCTGCTTTAAAAGAACTCACACTTGATCGTATCATGGATAACACTATCGTAGGCAATTATCATGTAAGATGTCCATCTTTAGGAGAACTGTCATTGGCTATTGGGAGATGTGTTGAGTTTTTCACTATAAATTGTTCAACAGATGCTTCGAAAGACAAACAAGAGGATTATATTGCAATCAAGGTATGATTATCATCACTTACTTTTTTTCTCTCTTCGTCTATTTAAAAAAAATACTTTCAAAATTTGAATTTCAAAATCATGCTTGTGCTAAAAATAAAATAAAAATGGTCTTATAAGCACTAAAACTTAGTGGTGACCCGAATTCATACCAAAGGTGCAACATGAATTTTTAATATCTAAGTATTGGGACAAGTTATTTGGAGTAGATTACTTTTGTGAAATTATTCTTTTTTCAACTTTCTCTCGTTATGCTAAAAAAATCATTTATTTTCATAAACAAACAAGTGAATCTACACAATGAGTGGTATGTCTTAAAATTTTAATTTTCACAAATAATATGTTAGAAATGAAATACATTAATAATTAAAGTTAAGACATTAATTAGTTTGGTTTAAGATGTAACTTTGTGTATATATTGCAGATATCGAACTCAGATTTTGTTCCCCCATTTGAAAGTGTTCAATATCTTTCAAAACAACCACATGGTTTGACCTTTCTTATTATGCATAACATAAGAGAGATTGAACTGAAAGGCTTTGATAAGGTAAAGTACCTCTTTAAATTGTCCATTGCTTCATCATTGATGTTGGAAATCTTGACAATCAAGCAATGTCATGGACTTGAGCACATTATAGACCTTGAGGAGGAATATGACAAAGAGAATTTGAATGCAATCTTCCCAAAATTAAGAACGCTCTGGGTGAGGGATTGTGGCCAATTGAAATATATCCTTGGCCAATATCCTGTAGCTAATCAGGATTGTGAGGAGATTCATATTCATTTCTCATCATTGGAAAGGCTCTCTCTTGATAACCTACCAAATTTTGTTAACATTTGTACTACCAACACTTTCACTGTGACGTGGCCATTTTTGAATTGGTTTAGTTGTTGTGAATGTTCATATCCTTTTTATTATTCTAATAACTATTTGACGACTCCTACAAATTCAAGGGAACCTTTCAGCATAGATAGGAAGGTAGTCTTATCTTCATTTTTATGATTCTTATTTATTTTTTCCTTTTTTATTTTCTTTTTAGATACTTTTACATTTCCTATGAATGTCCTGCAGGATCCAAAAGGGGTTCAAAACCCTTTACTCAATTTGAAAAATATGTTCGTAAGGAATTGTGAAGTAGAAGGTATTTTTTGTCTTAATGGACATGGAATGATTGGGCAACAAGTGAGTTTAAGGTTATATAAGTTGGTGTTGGAAAATCTACCTCAAATGACTTATATTTGGGTGGCTTCCAAGATTTCAGTTAATCTCCATCATCTTACCAGATTAGAAATAATGGGATGTGCAAAATTGAAAGTAATCTTTCCTCCCTCTGTTTTAAGAAGCTTACAAAAGTTGGAAAGTCTAATCATAAAAGAATGCATGGAATTGAAGCAAATTGTTGGATGTGAACAAGGAGCTCCAAAGAATTCTTGTACCTTCTCAAACCTTGAAACATTAGACATAATTGGATGTCCAAAATTGGAAGTAATCTTTCCAAAGAATGTTTTAAGATGCCTACCAGAGTTGAAAACTGTGAAGATAAGAAAATGCAAAGAATTAAGAGAAATCATTGAAGAGGACGTGGGGGATAAAAAATTGTCTAGTCTTCTTTCTCCTCAGCCATGCTTCCCAAAACTAAAAGCATTGTATGTTGGACATTGCCACAAGCTGAAAAGAGTTATCTCTGGATCTGCATCTAATGACTTTCCCAATCTTCATGTTTTGATCATAGGTGGAGCCTCTGAACTAGAAGAGTTTGTTGGATTTGGACAAGGAAAAGGTGACAAGATAATAAACACAAAAGTTGAACTTTCCAATCTAAAAGTTTTAATATTTATTCATCTTTCAAACTTTGGTCAAGAGATTGAATTGTCGAATTTAAAAAATTCTGTTGTCTACGAATGTCCAAAACTCTCTTTGACTTCAACAACTACTCTTGAGAAGCTTAAGGAAACTTTTCCTTATGAAGGTAAATACTATATAGTCTTCAAATATAAACTATTACATGGAAATAGTACACAAATAAGTCTTGCATATAATCAATTTTGAAATAAGTATTGCATATGCTATTGGCATGGTTTGAGACAAATCGTCTCTCAATTTCACGTAAAGAAAATATATTACAAATTAACTCTCCAACTGAGTATTCACCAGAAGGTTTTAAAATAAACACATTAAATTATTTTTTCTTCAAGGTTTTTAATTTTAAGTTCTAATAATTTTAATTATGAAGAACATTGTTATAAAGAAAATTATCCTTAAAACAAAGTCACCACTTTATTTTGATGGGTGATAAAAAACATTCCTGTCATGAAACATTTTAAATAATTTTTTATTTTTAATTGTAATGATATAATGATCCATCATGAAAAGTTGAGGTTGTATTTCCTTTTTGTATTGTGTTTCATTATCACATGAATTCCCTAATATATATGTTTTATAACAGATTTGAAAGGCACTGGAGTTTATGGTTCGGACATAAGGGAGTTCATGAGCAATTTAGATGAAGATTCTAGTATTAGTGGTAACAGTGATTTCACTTCATCACAGGTAAGAACCAACCAATCTATGAATCTAAATACAATTAAAAAAATGTTTGATAACCTCTGTTTCATTATTAGGAAAAATAATTCAATTTTAACTTACGTGGTAGAAAAAAAACAAAATTTGAAATCTTAAATAAGAACCTGAATCATAAAAGTAAAAAGTTATTTTGCTATCTTAAAAATGTATATTTATGATCTTTGTATTAGAATAAAAATTACAAAAAAGTCTTGAAAAAATGTGTGAAACTAATTAAAACTTCCTAAAATAATGTCCTAAAGTTTGAGAGTAGTTGGCATTACTTCATTGCATCTTAATTAAAAAAGAAAAATCATGTTTTTTATAACTTGATTATATTTGTTAAAAATGTTAACTTTGAGCTTCTGAATTAGTATATTATTGGGAAAGATCCTGGTTCAGAGGTATTGGGAACTGCAACTTCAGCGGATTCATA
>Ga0123342_1002445_pt1 | contig 30857 bp, 17 predicted proteins | sample Turbeawhitnodule_FD_89960 | JGI IMG/M metagenome (GOLD analysis project Ga0123342, IMG submission 89960) | Root nodule microbial communities of legume samples collected from Mexico - Turtle bean Mexico white nodule | ecosystem: Host-associated > Plants > Roots > Nodule | place: Mexico: Nepantla... | reverse complement strand
CAAAGCTTTCTCTGCGTCTCTTGACGTTCAGACAGTTTTGGTTGCTTTTACTGCTAGGACAAATGTTTCTTGGATGCTTCGTAATCAATGAAATATTTGTCTTAATTACTGTGGAAAAATCAGGTTTAGGGTTACTCATATTTTTTGTGAAGGGAATGCGTATGCCGATAAGTTGGCTAATTTAGGATTTATTCATAAAAAAATCTTTATCTAGTCTGTTATTAGAATTCTTTATTAATAGGTATAGCCTATGTATCATTTTTGTTAACATATAGATTTTGGTCTAGTTTTTCCCTATTTTTTATCTTTTTAATAATATTTTTTTCATATGATGGTAGATGACTGTTGTTACATAAGGTGTGAGCTGATACAAGCCCACCTGAGTTTCCGCTAGTATTAATAATGACATAAAAATAAGAGTTCTTTATATAAAAACTAAAACATAAAATATTCAACTCTAAAGATTAAATATAAAAAAAATATTAATATTACATCTTAAATAGTTTTTTCTTCCAAATATGTTAAATATAGATAAATTCGTTTATTTATTAAATAAACTATTATATATATATATATATTAAATCTAAAATGGTAATTAAAAAATAAAACACAAAAATATATCTAACCGTGAGTATGCACGGTCGAAACTAGTTAAAAATTGAAAATGCTCTACCCTAATTTTAGGATGGAAAGCTACTTGAAAAAAAAAAACTAAAAAATAAAGTAAAAAGCATAATATGTATTTAAAAATAAAGAAAAATATATATAAATATAATAAATAAAAATTATAAGTAGATTGTATCAATTGCAAGACGAGAATCCGTTTCTTATAAATAACTAAATTGTTTCGGAACTAAATAAAATAGTTGAAGTTGTCAAGTGTTTTAGTATATTTTAAACACGTGAGAAAAAAATAAAAGATAAAATTCAATATTATATAAAACACAACATACCAGTTAAGCTTTTAAGGCAAGTTTTAAATCATAAATATTAAAACAACTAAAATATAACACTTTATAAGTCAGATAAATATTTAAGGAATTCATACAGAAATATTCATCATCAATACATGATAATGTAGCCTATAGTATAGAATTATCAATTTCTCCCTATAAATAATCATGTCCTTTTATACTATTGCAATAGTATTAGTTGCAGCTGTGTTTATAAACATTTTTTGAATAAGAATCAACATATGCTAAAATATCAGGCTAGGTTATTATTTATAGCAATAAGAGTAATTAACAAATGATTTCTTAAAAGCACCACAAAAATCATAAATATTACAGAAAGTCCACTTCTCCTAAAATGAAATTTGAAAGAATAACACATTCTAACATTTTATATTTAAAAAAAATTGGGACTTCATCTAAGTGAAAAATCAGTAGACACAATTATGAAGTTGGTTTCGAAAAAAATCATCCACTTTCAACAAAAATAAAAAATTAACCACCTATGGATGCATGGACAAGATGGAACAGTTGCAAAGTTTTAACATTGATGCATTCAACGTTCTCAAGCAGAAAGTAAACATATACATCCTCTTGCCCTTTCCCCTTATTAAATAACACAACTTAAAAAGAAGGGGGGCAGTTGGCCACAGACCCTGACCTTTAGTTCATCTCACAGTGGCAGCATTAAAATGAAGGAAATAACCTGACATTTTCATACCCAAAAAATGGAAAATTTTGTCGTTTGGCATTGCCAATGGTTCCTAAATTATTAAATTTAGCAATTACAAAAAAAAAAGGATTTAGATGATAGCAGGGCTGTGTGTGTGACTAAGACGCTGCTGACTCCTTAGCAATTTTCTCGGCCTTGGCAATGACCTCTTCAATGCCACCAACCATGTAAAACGATTGCTCTGAGAGGTCATCGTACTTGCCATCCAACACACCCTGTCAGACAGAATAACAAAGGAATCATTAACCAACCATACAAGTGACAACTGCAACAACAATGGAAACAAAAAAAGACCATGGTATAACCAATTATGCTGAGCAAGGAAAAGTCAAACGGAACAAGTAGAGTACGCAACAAAGCCACAGCTATTAAAATCAAAGTCCTAACGTAAATAACAGAAAAATGAAATACGAACAGCTCAAATCAAGAGGTGCGTGTAGATCATAAAGCTAAATGCATGAACGAGCACGTTGAGGTACACCTTTTTAGACGAAATTGGATATTAGAAGTCAAATTAGTTTCCAGCATGACCATATTCGTGAAAAAAATAAAAGGGTGCTAACACGATTTAGAAGATGGAATACACACACAAATACTTATCAAAGATGATATAACCAAAGCTTTAGATCAACAGATGGATAAATCAGATTAAATGAGACAAATAATACCTGGAAGCTGGTAATGTTCTCCTTCAATTCCACATATTTTCCTGGGGCACCAGTGAAAACTTCAGCAACATGGAAAGGCTGGCTTAAGAATCGCTGAATCTTACGGGCACGGGCAACAGTCAATTTATCATCTTCACTAAGCTCATCCATTCCCAAAATAGCAATGATATCTTGAAGATTCTTGTAGTTCTGAAGAACCTTCTGGACACCACGAGCAGTTTCATAGTGATCCGTACCCAAAATAAGTGGTGAAAGCATACGAGATGTAGAATCCAAGGGGTCAACAGCAGGATAGATACCAAGCTCGGAGATCTATTCAATATCATCAAAATCAAACTATTTAGTTGATGATAACAAAAACATCAATGCATCAGCTACTTCAAATAATGCAATGAAATCAAACCTGTCGTGACAACACTGTTGTGGCATCCAAATGAGCAAAGGTTGTAGCAGGAGCAGGATCTGTCAAGTCATCAGCAGGCACATAGATAGCTTGGACAGAGGTAATTGAACCCTTTTTGGTTGTTGTAATACGCTCTTGAAGACCTCCAAGATCAGTAGACAAGGTTGGTTGGTAACCGACAGCAGATGGTATACGACCAAGCAAAGCAGACACCTCTGAGTTAGCCTACAAGATACATCATAATGTTAAAAGAGACAGTTATAACACAGGATACATCGCCAGACAGTAATAGATATATTCAACAAGCAGGGCAAAAGACATACTTGGGTAAAACGGAAAATGTTGTCTACAAAAAGAAGCACATCTTGCCCTTCAGCATCACGGAAGTGTTCAGCCACAGTAAGCCCAGTAAGACCAACACGAGCACGAGCACCAGGGGGCTCATTCATTTGACCGTACACAAGAGCACATTTGCTTTCACTCTAATATAATGATGCAACCACAGATGACAAGTCAGTAAAATACTCAGATAAAAGTATTATGGAGGCAGCTGAAAGTTTATGAGCAGAATTCCACACACCTGCTTTTCACCAAGCTTGATGACACCACTCTCAATCATTTCTCTATACAAGTCATTGCCCTCACGGGTTCTTTCCCCAACACCAGCAAACACAGAGAAACCACCTAATGGAATCAATCAACATTCAGTATAGAAAAAAGAAAAAGAAAACATTAACAAGAATAAATTAATAGCACATACCATGAGCTTTTGCAACATTGTTAATAAGTTCCATGATGAGCACAGTTTTTCCTACACCAGCACCACCAAACAACCCAATCTTTCCTCCTCTTTGATATGGTGCAAGCAAGTCAACAACCTTGAATAAAATTTCATGCAAAAATCAGTACCCAGTCATATAACACAGGGAGACAGGTAACCCTAACAAAACGAAGGAGAAGAGATAATATGAAAGATAATAAAAAAGAAAAAGAGGAGAATACCTTGATTCCAGTAACAAGAATCTGCTGCTCAGTTTCTTGCTCAACAAAAGCAGGAGCTTCTCTATGAATAGGCAAATAGTGCTCGGTTGCTGAGGATATTCAAAATGTTTACTATCAGTAAAAACATTTCATGGGAATAACAGAGAAAGCTCTTATCTACTAATTAATATGAAAGATTAAAAGGATTTGAGTTCTTACTGAGGTCACCCTTCTGGTCGATAGGCTCACCGATGACATTAATGATACGGCCAAGGGTAGCCCTACCAACAGGAACCTAAAAGCAATGCATAAAGTACATTAGAAAACAAAGTGACATAGCAAAATATAATAAAATATAAGTGAGCTTAATTGGCGTGTGCATTGTAAGTCCACAGTTCACCCCAAAAAACTGTGAAGTCTACAAAGAGGAGACTGGACCAATTGAAGGTGCAATTATCATAGATTGATGTTGATTGATTTATGTATAAAGCAGTATCTTGGACTACATGATTTATGCATTATGGTGCTAAATAATGTAAAATTTCAAATCAATCTAAGAAAAAATAATCTACCCAAAAGATGATTCGTGCTAAATAACCCTAAAGTAAAACTTCAAATCAATCTAAAAATAATAATCTACCCAAACCATTCGTTCACTTCAAAAGTAGTGACTGTTGTCAGATCCAAGACATAAACTTAAGACCTCGATGAAAAACAGATATTTCAACCCATAGGCATAACTAAAAGTCAAGATTTCACAGAGTCCCCAAATCGGATACTAAATCAAAAATAGACACAAGTAAAATGAACAGAAACTTCAAATAATTCAAGCGATTAAGGATTCAATATTTACAGTGATGGGGGAGCCAGTGTTGAGGACGCGCCACCCTCGAACGACCCCTTCAGTGGCATCCATAGCAATGGTTCGGACAACGCCCTCGCCCAAATGCTGAGCGACTTCCAACACCAGCCTGGAGGAGTGGTCCAGAACTTCGAGCGCAGTCAGGATCGGAGGCAAACCCTCATCAAATCTGACATCAACGACGGCACCAATAACCTGGCAAACCTGCCCGATCGCGCCCTTCCCGGTGAACTCGTCGGTGATCTTCCCACCGCCACCAACCTCCTTCTTCGCCGGAGGCGCAGAAGGAGGAGCGGCAGCAGCGGCAGCCGCAGTGGCGTACTCCGCGACGCGGTTGAGCAAGAATCCGTGCGGCGAGGCACGGTTGGAGGAAGAGAGCCTTGATGCCGATGCAGAAATTGAAGGTTTGGATTGAGATCTGCGGAGGGAAGATCGAAGCAGAGACGAAACGAGCCTGCGTGAAGCCATCTTCGGGGAGAGAGAGTGAGAGAAAGAGAGAGGAGGGAGAGAAGAGGGCTAGGGTTTGTGGAGTGAGGGAGTGACACTATATGCACATCCAAAGGCCCTGGGTGGATCAATTTATCAGTATTCCTCTTTTACCCCGATACTTTTCGTTTTTGTATTTTTAGCCCCGTCTTTTGGTTTTCCTAAATTGGGTGCACACGTGGACGACGTCGTTCCTAGTTTGTGGAACGCATTTGTTCTCGTTTTGCTATTCTGTCGTTTAAGGCTTTTGACTGTACAAGGTTGTGTGTTCCTGCAGTGACGTGCCACCATTCCTGGTTCAACTTTCTATTCTCAAATGTATATTTTTGTTTTTATTTTTCATCCATTGCTCTTGCTTTCTCATCTCCATGAAAATGGGCGAAAATTTCTCCAACGTGGACTCAAATTCTCTTTCAAACAAATAGTGGAAAACTTTAATTTTATTTATTTATAAATTATTACATATGAAGATTAATAATTAAATTTATGTTGTAAAAAGTTAAATATAAGAGATTAAAATAAATTATTTTAAAATTTACATATTAAATAGATTCTTTTAAAAATGGGTAACTAAAGTAATATTTTTAATTTTATTTGATTTTTTAGCAATTTTAATGAATAAAAAACACTTGTATAATTTTATTCAACCATCACTTTTCTTTATAAGTATCTTTGTATATTTTTGAACAATGGTGTACTCAAACCACGTGTGTCATTCAATTGAATTGGCTTATTTAGAAAGTGTTTTTCACATGTTTTTAGATCATTTTTTCTCTGGTAATTTGATAAATTTTTCTAGACATGCATAATTAAATCAATGTTAATAAATACTTATCACCACACCTGAATAAATTAGAATAGAAAACCTATTTTATAAACCATATTTAAAGTTACAATAGAATTGTATTCAATAGGTACGAATTTTAAACTTTTATCTGAAGTTATCAATAAATCATATAAAAGTTGTGAAAATTAGAAAAAAATAAATGGATTTTCTTAATGAGTTTGAAGTTTTGTTACTTATTATTTTTAATTGTATTTTAAGTTTGTTACATTTTATTCTAATTTAAAAATATGCTTCTTTTACATGCAATCCAAGTTAATTATTTTAAAGTCAAATTTATAGTAATTGGTTATTGGTATCATCTAATTTTCACAAAATACAACTTATATATATTGTTGTATTTTTTTCTCACCTCAAGAAAAGAGATAATGGTAAAATTGTGTAAAACTTGTAAGATAGAATGAGAATGGAGGTAATTTCATAATTTTATAATCATTCATAGCTTAGTAATATTAGAATAATTTCATAATGTATATCCCCTTATCTTTTTTTTATTCTCTAAATTTATCTACTAATATTAGAATATTTTCTTATTGTATAAACTATTCAAAAATTATTAAATATAAACTAATTTTATAAATAATAAATAGTTAATTATTATATTAACTAAATTTATATTATTTTAAAAATTATGGAAATTATTAACATCTAAAGTAGTTTTTATTATTAATAAATAGTTTATAAATTGGTATTTAGAATCTAATATAATTGGTAGGTAAAACATTTATACCTAATTAGATACTAATTTATAAAATATTTATTAATAATAAAAACTTACTCTAGATACTAGTAATTTTGTTAATCTCTAAAAATAGTATATAATCTAATTTATATAATAATTAATTATTTATTATTTCTCAAATTAATTTTTATTAATAATTTTCTTATACTATATCGAAAAAAGTATTGTTCTTTGATATGATAATCAAATGCTTGATTTCATAACAAAATTAATGAGTATTTTATTAAATATATTTTGTGCTATTCAAATTTAAATATATTTTAATAGTTTATTTTTTTTAACAAGATATTTTATGAAATACATTTTTGTGTTATTTAAATTTAAATATATTTTTAATAATTTATTTGTTTTAACGAAATATCATATAAAAAAGATTTTATGTTAATCAGATTTAAATGGAACTTTAATAATTTGTTTGATAATTAATTTGATCATTTTGCTTTGCTCATAGGAGTTCTCATCTTTGTTCTTTAATTAGTAAAAGAGTGTGGAAATTTGTTTGATAGGATATTTATTATGAAATATAGATTATATTATTTAAATTAAAATGTATTTTGAATTTCAATATTTTTTTTATTTCAAAAATAACATGTAATAATCTTTATTGGAATTTTTTGTTACTTTATATCACAGTGAGTTGTATTAAATTTTTTAATTTCATCTTTTCAAATAAGTTATGAATAAATTATGAGCATTCTTAAAAAAATTGTAATAATTTTAATTTTATTTTATTTTATTTACATAGACAATTACATATTACTATTTCAACATGTTATTTTACGTATTAGTTTGAATATTTTAAATTTAATTTTCACGTTGTCTATTAACAGTTATTTTAATTATCTTTTAATTTATTCTATAACAAGCAATCAATGTTTTGGGAAACAAGCAAATTATTTTGATTTTTTAAGAAATGGTAATTTTATACTATTATGATAAATTAGGATAAATATGTAAGTTAACAATTATAATTTTTTATTTAAGAAAAATATTTTAAAAAAGAATGAGATTATTTTGATGGCTAAGGATGTAATTCAAATCTCGCAGCAAAACACTAACTCACCATCTTTCATTTTTAAAAGCTCTTATGATTAAGAAACATTGACACTAACATGTAGTTTATCACTTTCACGTATGATGGAGTCACATAAGTACATTTGTATTAAAGGAATAGTCTTAACTTATCATCTTTAATACAATTATGTGTTACATGACCCATCGATCCTAAAAAAGTTTTATCAATCTTAATACAATTATGCATGATGTGAACTATCAATCATAAAGAAGCTTATAAACCCTAAACGATTATGTGAGAGGTAGCTTCTCGATTATAATGAGACTTGTTGAACTTAATATAATTATGAGTGAGGTGACTTATCGATCTCAAATAGTTTTATCAACTTAAACACAATTATGCAGAATGTGGTCTATCAATCCTAAAAAGGCTTATCAACCTTAATATAATTATGTGCGAGGTGACATATTGGGTCCAAAGAGACTTGTCAGTCTACTGGGCCTAAAGAGACTTATCAACCTTGGCTTCTTCTTCTTGCACCCCCACGTTTTTCTTCTTGCACCTCCACAATTTTAAATATTTCAACATTAACCTTGACCTATAATTTCAAAAGGGGTTACCGGATATCGGGATCCATAATATATTCCGGATTCATAAATCCAAAATTGATTAAATTGTGTTTTCCAAATGAGGGGGTGTTCTAGAAGGTAAAAGGTCATAAATTGTTGTTTTCCGGAGTGCTGAATCCGGAAGCCTAAATTGCATTACGGATTGGTGGATCTGAAATTGTTTTTTTGTGTTATGGATTCCTGAATCCGGTATGCATCACTTGCATTATGGATTTATGAATCCGAATTGTTTTTTTTGTGTTATGGATTCTTGAATCCATAATGGTCTTTTTGAATTATGGATTGTTGGATCCAGAATAATGTTTTTGACTTGTGGATTCATGGATCCGAAATGCAATGATTTTGTTTCATTTTTTTTTAATTTGTAAAAGCATGGATATTATTGATGAATTTGAACAAGAATTATATGATGGGGTTGATTTGTGGAATGATGATGATATTGAGAAGTCATTATCCATGTTCTTCATGTTTTTCATCTTTATTAACATGTCTTCTTCTAACAGAGGTTGTGGAACATAGACAATCACCTTGTGAACCTCCTCCCCTAGTTTTCACCATTACTATTCAATTACACCATCCAAGACCAAATTACAAACTAATGAATAAGATGTTACACCAATACAAACAAAAACCAACAAATATAAAATTCTATTGAAACCAAAAGAGAGAAGAAAAAGCATTGTATCATTTATACTAAACAAATATAAATAAACTATAGACCAAAAAAAATATTAAAAGAAGAAAAAAAGAAGCTCATTGTAAATCATATTTGAAGATAGAAAAAATCTTTTAATGAAGTTTTATATGTTGAAGAAAGGATGACCATAAAAACACAAATCTGGATCCACAAATTCGGAAGCTTCCTGGATTCACAAATTCGGAACCTTCCCGGATCCACAAATTCAGAATCTTCCTGGAACCACAAATCCGGGATTTTATCGAAAGCAAAAATTCAAGATTTTACCGTATTTTGTGATCCGAAATTCTATCGGATTCTATAATCTGGAATGGAAGAAAACACTTATGGAAACAAAAATCCATAAAAGAAATGGATGTGCAGATCCGAAAGCAAAGAAATTTACTTACCTTTGTCAAGAACACTCTAAATCACCAACAAAAAAATGTGAGATTGAAGGAGAAGGATTTGGAGGTGTTGCACTGCTGCTAGAACATGAAAGCGTGTTGCTGTTGGAACATGAAAGACACGGCTGCGCAAGAGAGCATCCTTGCCTGCACCTCTTTAGGGTTTTTTTAGGTTAAGGATATTTCTGAAATTTTTAAAACTAATAAGGGTGATTTAGTCTTTTCATAAGAGTGTGGGGGTGCAAGAAGAAAAATGTTGGGGTGCAGGAAGAAACTGCCATCAACCTTGATACAATTATGTGCAAGGTGGCCCCAAAGAGACTTATCAACCTTAACATATATAACATGTACAAGGTAACCTATCATTCTAAAAAATACTTACCAACCTTACTACGACTATGCGTAAAGTAAAGATCTATAAAATTACTTAGAGTAGAAGTAATATATTTTAAATGACACATGAATATTTTATTATTAAAATGAAAAGAACGTATAAATAGAAAATTCAGTAATTCAAGTTTCATTTCAAAAGAACTACCATTTCCCGAGAAGTTCCCTCTTCATTTCCTTTCCCTTCTCTCAAGATTCTAACCTTCTCGCTCATCAGTTTGACGATTGGAGTCCTCCATTAGATTTTTGGTAGCGAGATCTACAAGACTGTCAGATCAGAATCTCTGATAGAGTAAGTTCAATTTTACTTTTCTCTTTGGTTTAAATTTTGAACTAGTTAGGCTTTTCTCTGCATAGGTTTTGCATGTGACTCGTTTAGCTTCAGGGTCCTAGTGGTATAGTTAGATTTCTTACCAGGACTATGTGGTGCAGGTTAGGCTACCCTTGAGCTTTTGGTAGTTTGGAGCTCTCAGGGAGCATATGTTCAAGTTCAGGTAAGGGAATCTAGTTTAAATTTTCAATAGAAACCTAGGCTAAAAAATTTGAATGTGGGGTGACGTGGTCACCAATTCTAATTTTGGTTTGCAGGAATTATTGTTTATGAGTAATGTGGTATTATTTGAAATAAATTGCGAAAAATGTTGATTTTGATATAGATGATTTATGATAGAAGATTTTGTTTGAATATGAAAATTTAGTTGATTTGCATAGTTGATCTGTGCAAGTTACTTTTGAAATAAATGAGTTGTTGAAATTGTTTTTGTTTGACTTTGAATGGTGAAATTGGGCAGAATTATGCAGATTTTTCTGCATATCTCGCTTAGGCGAGATAATTCTCGCTTAAGCGAGAATAAAATGAAAAAAAAGGGTGCTCTCAGGTCTTTTCTTGCTCAAGTGAAAAATTCTTGCTTGAGCTAGAATCTCTGTAAAAAAAAAAGCCTTTAAAATGTTAGTTTTTTATTTTTGTATAGTTTTACTTATAAATTATGTAAAATTTTATTTCATGTATATTTAATTGAAAATCCCTTTTATTAGACATTTATATGACTAATAGATGAATTGTGGTGTATTTTGGAAATTCTAAAATTTGGTATGATTTGATTATTTGATGTTGGATTTTGTGAGGTTCAAAATATGAATTTTAATCAAGACATAGTATTTTCAGAAAAGAAAATATCGTGTTAAAATGGTTTAGGATGTGCATTGACTAGGGATTCTTCTAAAAGAAGATATTCTAACTCTATTGAGATGAGAAATCATATAGATAAAGTTATTCAGGTGGTGAGAGTCGAATGAGATTCATATGAATGGGTAAGTTGTTTGAAATATAATAACTTAACCAATTATATGAGTTGATCCTGTTATACTATGAGAAATGATATTGAGATTATTTATGCGCATAGTTGCGTGGATTTCACAGTGATATAATATGACAGGTGTAGATCTTTGAGTTTAAGTCAACGCACCAGTCTTCTAGAAGTAGAGTCAAGTGTTTATGTGTTGTGAGTCTGTGGAAGTCTGACATGTGCAAAATGAATATTAAATTTTAATAGACACTTGATGATTTGAGAATTTGTATGAGACTTGATGATTTATGTTTATTAATTTGAAATTGAAATTATATAGACTTTTTTTTATATAACTAGCTTACCTTGTTATTTGTTTGTGTTTGTTACTTTATATGTGATGATCGTGCATTTACACGGGAGTCAGATGATGTTACAGGTAATAGAGTTTCTCGATGAGAAGATTCATGATGAATTTTTTTTTCTTTTAAATAACTGAATTAATTTTATGTACATATTTAAAGTCTTATGAAAAATGATATATTTTAAAATACTATATAAAATAATTGTGGACATATTTGTATTATGTTTATATATTTATTTTGATATTTTAAGCAGATTATGGTTATTAGATATGGGTAAAAATTTAAGAATTTTAGACGTAAGGACAAAGTGGTCTATCAATTTTAATCTATTTGTTCATGTGCGAGATTACCTATTGGCCTCAAAAGGACTTAACAACCTTAATTTATTAGTTTATGTGCAATTTGACCTATCAACCATAAAGTGACTTATATTTATTAACTTATGTGCCTAGTGACCTATCGAACCCAGATTTGCCTTGGCCTATTGACCCCAAGATAGCTTCTTGACCGATATATTATTAGCTTGAAATTTTCAATTTAACTCGTTTAATGAATTTTTGTTTTAATACATTCACATTAATTTAGTGTTCTTCCATGAACCTATCTCATGTCTAGGTGTCATTTGAGAAGCTTATGTATCATGTTCATATAGAAATGAAGTTTAATTTTCTTAAACACATTTGTTTTAAAACATCACTTTATTTTAAAATGTTTGTTTTCCATGTGTTCATCTTTAAAATAAATTAGTCAATCATAACGTGTTTTTTTATTGAATTATTGTGAAACTATGAGTTACTAGATTTGTTCAGCCACGTCTTTGCTCCCTCCGATTAGATTATTTAAAAAAACTGGGATGTTTGTACTCATTAATAATATAGACAAATATATAATTATTATATATATTTTCGTTATTTAATTGTGCTATACATTAATTTTGAGTAATAAATTTGAAGTTTCAGATCCTAATTATTACTTTAGTTTGCATAATTATTTATTTTAACTAATTAGTAATCGTAAAATATATTATAATATTCATATTTTAAAAAATACATTTATAAAGAATGTTATCATTAAATATATTATTAGAGTTGTAGAAATATTTAACAAGATTAATTAAACTTATACCATATTACATAAAATAAATATAAAATTTAATTATTCAATGGATCAGTTTGACCAGAATTTATATTTATTGTAATAACCTTCATTGTTACAATTGTGTAATATAATTCAAATGACTAAAATAAAAATAAAAAAATTGATGACATTTAGACGAAAATAAATAAATATGATAATGCGGTGACACACACATATATATATATAATAATAATAATAATAATAATAATAATAATAATAATAACATAATCTTATTTTATATTTTATAATCAATAATATTACTGTAAATTTATTTCACCGAGTGTTGCAGTATATTATAATTTGTTTGAAGGAGATTTTTTCATAAACATTTTGGGAAAGTTTGGTATTAGATAGATTATCTCTTATTCGGGAATAATGAATTTTGGAAATTATAATTTCTATGTATAACTTAAGCTCTTTTGGTTGATAAAGAATATCGTTGAAAATATTTATATAATTTTTTTTTAAATAAAAAAATAATATATATTGTCACTAAAATATTTGATTTGTTCCCTACCAGAAAATCACCATTTTAGTTAGTTTCTAAATTAGTTTTTAAATTGTTAAATAGTTTTCTAAATTGGTATCTAATTAATAACTAAGGTTTTTCTACCAAATTTAGAAACTAAATAATTGGTAGTTAAAACATTAGTTGCTAACTAGATACCCATTTATAAAATATTTAACAATAATATAAATTAATTTAAAAATATTTTTTTGTAGTTTCTAAAATGGTATCTAATTTAGTTATTATTGCAACTAATTATTTTGGTATCTAAAAATTGGTTTTTATTTCATAATATTTTTTAGTAGTTATTAATAAAATTAATATGATTATTTGATATTTTTTTATTCTAATTTAAGAAAATTAGATTTTCGTGAAAATGTTTTAATGAGAAACTTAACTATAGAAAGGTGGATCAACTGTAAAAAATCTAAAATTTTGTTTTAATTAAATGTTTCCTTGTAAGAGAAGAAAAAAAAAATAATTAATTTCTTAACAAATTAAAATTAACTGGTACATAATGTGAACAAATATATTTTTAGAGTAAGTGTTAATTTTCCTCTTAAATTGTATCATTTCCTTTTTTAAGTTCATATTGGTTTGACTAATTGAGAAAATTGATTATTAGTTATTTTCTACATTTTAGTTTTGTTTGACTATGGTGTTTTAAATCTTTAGAATTACGATACTTTTCTCCTTTCTTTGTAACTTTCTTTGTAGCAATTGCTTGAAATGCAAGTTTTAAGTAAATAAAAAAACATTTAAAACCAAATTTAATTTATGTAATGGTCTCTATTATTCTTAAATAATTTAATCAAGTTTTAAGTTTATAATAATTTTAAGTATTTTTAATTAATTTTTTATTAAATATTTAAGTACTTGTATTTTTAATATTTTCAAAGTCAATTGTAAATTTTGCTGTTAATTGGGATGGTGCAAATATACTATTAGTTTGCATGGCTGTTTTGGGAGTACTATAAGACAATAATTAAACAAAAATTAATTTTAAAGAAAAAATAATTAATTATTATATTAGTTAAATTAAAAAATATTTATATTTAAAATAGTTTTTATTATTAATAAAACGTTATAAATTAATATTAATTAATTATAATATTTTAATTATCATTTTTATAATTTAGAATAATAGTTGGTAACCCATTTTTGAATAGTAGATATATTTTTCTAACATAATAATAATTTAGGGTCATGTAAAGTATTATTAATTATTTTGGATAAAGTGGGTTGAGTTTAATGTTGAATTTGAAACTTCTTGAAATGTACATAGATTTGATCTGGTCTTTAGGACGGATATAGAATTTAATCTTTTACCGAAATTAAATTGATAATTTATTTAATTTTTATTAAAGTATTTCTATACTTTAATGTTATATTTTAATTGATATTTATGAATTGTTTTAGTTTCATCAAAATTTAATAATTCAATACGCTAATTTAATTAGTTTCCTTAATGACTTCTAGGCGTGGAGAGAAGAAATATTAAAGTTAAGTCAAACATTATAAAATGATTGAATTGCTACAAGAGTACTGATTCAATCCCAGGTCTGTCATATGAATTTTTTTTTCTATCAAATTATTCTAATTTAATTATTTTTTTTTCATCATACACATCATATTATATTGTACAATTTTATGTTTACTATGAATTAGAGGTTGAATTTTCACACCAATTTTAATTTATTTTATTGTTTTACAAAATTTATAAATTCACTTAAATTTTTTACAATTATTTATATTCAAATTTTATTTAATTTTTTCAAAATTTATTTTCAACAATTTTGCATATATCAAAAGTTAATTTATTCGTATTTTTTATCAATCATTTTAATTACAAACTTTGAAAACTTTTTCTTTAATTTCTCTTTCATTTTATTTAATTCAAACAAATCACTTTACCCCTTTTTTTTCTTCTCTCAAATCTATCATTTTCTTTTTTCATAAATTTTTCCCTCCCTCTGAATCCAAAATTATTATTGGGAATGGTCTGGTTGAAGAAATGAATCGGGTGGCCCATATAGCAAGGCCCATGATACACCAACATGCATTTTGAAGACCATTCTCTCTTTCGATTATTGTTTCTTCTCCATTCATCGTGTGAAGTGGACTATCTGGGTTCGCTGCACACTGGAGCACGCCAAAACTCAGGTTCCAATTCCTCATATAATACTTTCATGTCTTCATTTTTAAGCACTTCTAGTATCGAGTTTAGCTTCTATGGATAATCAATATAATTTTCTCACTGTTATTTAATTACAAATCACCATAAAAATAACCTTTTAGTTCGTTATCACAGCAAAAAACTCTGAAGAAATAAAAAAGTTATTATCACTATTAAGTATTGGAATTTAAGTTCAATTTAACTTTACAAAAATCAGTTTATAATTTAATAATTTACACCAATTATATACTGTAAAATATCATTGTTGATAGTGTATATGAGATTTTTAACAGAGATTTGAAATCTATAATCGATGATGTTGGAACTACTTGAAGTAAAATTAGTTAATGGTTTAATTTTCATTTTTTTTATTGTAAGGAATCTTGCTAGATATAAATTCTAAAGTAGTTTTTGTGTTTGACTGCTATCAAAATGATTGGTCATTGTCATATTTTTCTGTCCGCAGACTTGATTAAAGAGGCAAAGAATGTGAGTGTATGCAGTTTGTGATTGATTGAGAAGCAGAGGCAAGGGTCTTTCATACCAACTCAAATCTTGGTGGTCACTAGTAGGAGAGAACAACATGGAAGATAACTTGTTAGCAAAAGGAAGTGAGAAGCAGAAAGTTACATGGGATGGTTTTGGTGAAGAAATGAAAAAGATCTTTTGGATAGGAGGACCTATGGCGATTGTGACTGTTTCCCAGAGTTTGTTGCAGGTTGTGTCACTCATGATGGTTGGTCACCTAGCTGATGAGCTCTATCTCTCCGGCGCCGCCTTAGCCATCTCTCTTGCCGCCGTTACTGGTTTCAGTGTTATTGTATTAAGCTAAACTCAACTATATGCTTCTCTCGTTTTGCTCTTCACAGTTATGTGCTTTCCCTAATAGTTAACATCAATCTACCTCAAGACCATAATGGTCAACACAACTATCACATTATGTAAATACCCAAATGTGTACATATTCCTAATGGTTGGCTTACTTTTATGATCTAAGTAGAACTACATTGTTACATTATTTTCGAAGTACAGGTTCAATGATGCTAAAAGGTAGTAATAAATATAAATCACTGAATCGACTGCAATGAAATCTGATGCTTTGAGTGATTAAGTTTATCTTCTTTGTGAACGATTTCTGTCATGTTAGCTTCCTCAAATTCATCTTGATTTTATTTCCTAAGTAACTCAGTGCAATCTCAATTTGCAAATGCTGACAGACGGGGATGGCTAGTGGACTGGAAACTATTTGTGGACAGGCATATGGCGCTCAGCAATATAAAAAGTTTGGAGTGCAAACATACTCTGCCATATTCTCTCTCACAATCGTTTGTCTTCCCCTGACTTTCATCTGGATCAACATGGAAAAGATACTGGTTTCCATCGGCCAGGACCCTCTAATTGCACATGAAGCAGGAAAATTCTTAATTTGGCTTCTTCCTGCACTTTTTGCATATGCAATTATGGGACCGATAGTTCGATATTTTCAAATGCAAAGTCTGACTCTTCCAATGCTTGGAATTTCTTGTGTCACTCTATGTATCCACATACCTCTTTGTTGGGCTTTGGTGTTCAAGACTGCACTGAATAACATTGGGGGAGCATTGGCAATGAGCATATCATTATGGTTAAATGTGATTTTTCTTGGATTGTATATGAGATACTCTCCTGCATGTGCAAAAACGCGCGCACCCATAACTATGGAGCTGTTCCAAGGAATTTGGGAGTTCCTTCGCTTTGCGATCCCTTCTGCGGTGATGATTTGGTGATTCTTCCTTTTTCAAGTTGTATATATACATATTCATCTACGCAATTATAAAATGATTCGTTTTAATGTTTTTTCAATGTAATGTTCATTTTAGCATGGAATGGTGGTCGTTTGAGCTGCTTATCTTGCTGTCTGGGCTGTTGCCAAATCCACAACTTGAAACTTCAGTTCTATCTGTTTGGTATGTTTGCTACATTCATTTCTTAGTTTCAACATGTCATGTAGACTTTTAAGGCCATCCTTGAACTGCAACTCACTATAACATTTCGTGAGTTAACGTGATTCATTGTTTTTTTTCTACAGTCTCAACACTATTTCCACTCTCTTTGCAATACCTTTGGGAATCTCTGCTGCAGCTAGGTGACATCATAAACAGTTATTTCTGACTATTTTGCATGTCACAATCTATACATCATAAACCAATTATCTTTCCTTTCTCTAACTGTGTAGCACAAGGATTTCAAATGAATTAGGAGCAGGTAATCCACATGCTGCCCGTGTTGCTATGTTGGGTGCAATCTCTTTTGCAATCATGGAGGCAACTGTAGTTAGCGGAACCCTCTTTTTCTGTCGCCGTGTTTTTGGTTATGTTTTCAGCAATGAGAAGGAAGTTGTTGATTATGTCACTGCCATGGCTCCTCTGGTTTGCATATCTGTTATACTGGACAGCGTACAAGGTGTTCTCTCAGGTAAAATCCCCTCGTCTATTGTTTAAGCAAATTTTATATAAAAGAGAACCGTTGTCTCAATTTGCTTTACATACTTTTGCTAGGGGTTGCTAGAGGTTGTGGATGGCAACATATAGGGGTTTATGTGAATCTTGGGGCATTCTACCTCTGTGGGATTCCTGTTGCTGCCTCGCTCGCATTTTTGGCTAAAATGAGAGGAAAAGGACTTTGGATTGGTGTACAAGTCGGTGCTTTTGTTCAATGTATTCTACTTTCTACCATAACAAGTTGCATAGATTGGGAACAACAGGTATATATTACTATTTCTTGTTTGGTGCTTAATATTGATGAATGCCCTTGTTGAAGGGTACTATGCCATTTTATGCGTTTGTTTCAATTGTGTGGTCTTACTAAATACTAATGCAGGCTATGAAGGCAAAGAAGAGATTATTCGATAGTGAAATATCAGCAGACAATGGACTGGTATGAGTAGCCCATCATTAAAAGGCCGATTTTCATGACCGGATTGACTCTCCATGCATGAGAAGTACGAGCTCAATCTCTTTATTGCTTTTTTGAAACTTGAAAATGAAGCTTAATCAGATTCTTATGGTTATTGTTTCAAGTTAACTTAAAATGTGTTTTTGTGGAACTCCACAGCCCCTCTAGTTCTAACATACATACATACATAGTAGGATTATTTAGTTGGTTTTTCTTCTATTTTTTTTCATAAAAATATTTTAGTTTGTGCTATATGTAAATTAAAGAGCTGAATAAGTTTTTGGCCTTGTAGAATTTCATATTTTAGTTTCGTTAAAAAATTTTGCCAAATTTTACATTAAAGAGTGATTTCGAAATAAGTTTATCTTTGGTCTTCACGTCCAAGGGTCCGAAGAAGCTGCAGCAAGAAAATCAGGACAAAAATGGTCTCATTCTATACGTCTCTAAGTTTGTAACTTCTGCTTACATTCTGTTGTGTTCCAAAACCTGTCTAATAGGTTCAACATTCATCATAATGACTAACATTGCAATTGTTAATATTATTACTCTCTCAATTATCTCTTAAAATTGCTTTCTGATTTTCTATTATTTCTTCTGCAGCATGAATGATTTACTCAAAGTGGAAACACTGATTTCGAAAGGTAACAGACAGAAAACACCAGTCACCCAAGATCACTTCCGAAATTGTATCTGGTTTTTAAGAACAGATTATACAAATAAGATTACCTTAATTAAGTAAAAAAATTTCTCCTTATGATTACTTACAGTATGCGAGTTAATTTTTTTTCTTATAAAAATACTTAGTCATTATTATGCAATTTGACATCTCAGCTAGACAATCCATATGTTAACAAAACGATATATAAATAAACTATACCTATTCATAAAGAATTATAACAACATAATAGATGAAAATCTATTATACCAATGAAATGATTCTCTATGAATAAGTCATAAATTAGACAACTTATCAAACATTTCCTTCACGAAAAATTTGAGTGACCCAAAACCTGATTTTTCTAAGTTAATTTTTTTTTAAGCATTAGTAATATCTTTTAAATTCTGTATAACTTGAAAGTCTATTTAAGTGTCCTGTTTTAAAGTTCTAGGTCTTGTTCATAACAAAATTTTTGGTTGTTTTCAAGAGATCAATATTAAAGAAATTATTTTTTTAAACAAACAATAAGCTATTATATTAAAAATGAACATACAAATAGTTTCTTAAGTTGCTACAAGAGAAAAAGTCAGAAAGATTTTTTAAGAAGATATAAGTAAGCAATAAAAAAATAATACAGAAAATAAAGTTATTTAGAAGTTTCAACCAAATAATAATAAAATAATTATTTTTCTATCGAATTGGATGTGATCACTTTTTTTTTAAATAACAATTTAATTTTGAAAAAAACAATTAATTTGTAAAAATGTAACAATTAAACTAATTCAAAGAAAATTGATATACAACTATGATATTTCTATTGAAAAAACTATTTTTTTTATTACTTATAAGTTGAGGTAAAAATATGGATCAAGACTGATTATTTATAAATTTATACATTGAAGACTATTAAAATTTTAAAATATATTCTTATTGTAAACTTTATTAGTGATATTAATAATTACACATATTATATTTATATCATTTGTATTATTATATATAATATATAATATTGTATAAACAAATCAATATGTGCTTGGATATTGTAAAAATGTTTTTACATATTAGTATCAGTATTTCCTTAATCAAAGGATTTATCCCTGTCCAATTTCTTATTACATCCTTATTCAACTGTTTCCATTATTTTATTTTATTAATGCCTTGAATAATTTTTAATATTAATTAAAGAATTGCTTTGTACTTATTTTTAAGAGATTGTTCTTTTATACTATAATAAATAAGAAATTATATAGCCGTTTTTGTTGAATAGGGTGTCCCAATTCCACAGAAATATCGATTTCATTACAACTCCATGTTTTTCTCTTGAATCCTTTTGAATTAATACTGTGAATAAGATTTTGGAACACTTAAGAGTCTTATGGACTCAAAATGTGTGGTTTAAGACACCTAAGGTGTCCTAGGAAAATGGGTTGAAGTTCTATGATTTAGAGATCAATATCCAATGATGTTTATTTCCATTATTCCAAAATTCTATTTCAAAACATTAATATTGACAGATAACAGATTTATTTAATTTAATTTAATTTTTATTATAACTATAGCGTGCATTTCAATCATTATCCAGTTTATTTCTTTTAGTATTATGCATATCTAAACTATCATACTATTCTTAAAATAAAAATATATTTTCTTTCATGATAAAGAATTAAAATAAATAAATAAATATGAAGAAAAACTAACTTATTAAAAGATATTTTTATTTTGAGCCAATTAGTGGTAGCCAACCAGGACTCATCTTCGTTCCAACTGTGTGGGACAAGACGGCGAAGAAACATGACACGTGGAACTCTCATTATCCTTAATTCACCAGTGGCGCACTTTATCATTACCCGCCCCTTCCGCCGCCTCTTTCTACTCTGACCGAACCCTCCACGTGACCTAACCACAACAAAATTACGTTCAAAAACACCATGTCACTCTTTATCTCACCGTCACCCTCGCTTACCCTCCACCCCCATGCGCACTTTAGCCCCTCCATGTCCATCCTACGCCGCTTCCATCTAAACCTTCGCTCCCGCCGCCGCCTCGCCACCGTTTCCGCTGCCGTCCGTCAGGACACTACCGTCTGGACCCCGGCCCCACTCTCCGAGGTCGAGCACGCCGCCGAGTCGCTCTTCCACATCGCCATCGACGTGTCTGACGCGCCTGACCTCGCCGCGTCCCACACGCTCGCCGGGCAGTACCTCCAGCTCCGCCTACCCGACGCGTCCAAGCCCTCGTTCCTCGCCATTGCATCGCCGCCGAAGCTGGCCGCGAAGCATGGCGTGTTCGAGTTCCTCGTGAAGAGCGTGGCAGGGTCCACCGCGGAAGCGCTGTGCGCGTTGAAGAGAGGCGATGTGGTTGAACTCAGCCAAGTTATGGGAAACGGATTCAACATCGATCGGATCGAGCCGCCCGAGAAATATGGAACCGTTATCGTCTTCGCCACTGGATCTGGAATTAGGTCAGTTTGCAATTTACCGTTTTGCCATCATTTTGTGGTTATCTTTTTGAAATGTTTCCATTTGTTTTATTCCTTCTTAGAACATTGAATTTATGTGGTTACAAACTCATGCTGCATGGCAATGGAAGTTTTAGATTATTATAGTTTCCTCATGATCCTTGATATCATGCAAAATTCTTCAGTAAACGCGATTGATTCGACCCTAATGGCGGAGCATAGACTTCAAAAACCTTTATGTTACAGTTGCAGTTGTTGCTACCAGATTTTAAAATCTTGCATTGCATTTATTGACATTAATGCATTTTGTTCGGATACATTTGTCTACGAACAATTGCAGGAGAAGAAAATATGAATTAAGCTTCCTGAATGTTAAACTTATGCTCCCCAATTTTTGGAGGAGTATGATGAAAAAACCTTTAAAATAGTTATATGAATTAGGATTGTTTAAACAAAGTTCTTCACAGGGACTTTTAGGAGAATAAAATAGATGATTTTTTCCTGAAGTTAAAATTAGTTAATGCATAAACTAATTCGTAGAAGATTCCCCGAAAGATTTCTCTAATTTCATTTTTTCTTCTTATTTTTTTCTCTTAAAAAGTCTTTATGGAGAAAGTTTGTCTAAAAAGACTTTTACTATATTTTTGTGTCAAAGAAGCTCAATTTATAGTGTTGTTTTTCTTCTGGAAGTGCTTATTGGTAAGTTTAACATAACCTTAATCCTAGATTTTCCATGAATTCTCTTTGAGATTTGGTCTGAGTCTGACCGTTTACTTTGTTGTGTGCAGTCCAATTCGGTCTCTTATTGAGTCAGGGTTTGATGCGGGGAATAGGTCTGATGTAAGACTATATTATGGGGCCAGGAACCTACAGAGAATGGCTTATCAGGTTATTTCAGTTGTTTTTTATCTTAATGAAAGGAATGGTTGAACTACTTTTAATCAGAGCTGCTTTAATAGCAATCTTGTTTTATGTTATAGGATAGATTTAAAGACTGGGAATCTTCTGGTGTGAAGATTTTTCCTGTATTGTCTCAACCTGATGATGGTTGGACTGGGGAAAGTGGCTATGTTCAGGTAAAGTGCTTGAGCTCAGGATTTAAGTTTCACATTATTTCCTTCACAGGCAATGATTGTTTGCACACATGGTTGTATTCACAGGCTGCATTTTCAAAAGCAAAGCAGATATCTAACCCTCTGGCGACCGGTGCTGTACTTTGTGGGCAGAAACAGATGACCGAGGTGTGTTATTAGACCTCAGCTTTACCTGTCAATCTGCATAGTTATGAGACTTGCTTGTTGCGTGTTTATTAACTTTCCATTGTTGCAACCTTCTGTCAATTACCACTGTCTTTCCTAGTTATCTTATAGGAAGAAGAGGAGTTCTAGCAATTTTTTAAACAAAAAATTGTGATTTCCAATAATTTTTATCAATCTAAGAATAAGAAAGATTATATTAGCATGTAGAGAATGAGAGAAAGATACAATAATGGTTGATTTGAGGAAACCAACCTCCACGGAATAGCACTCAATTAGAAATAAAATTAGCATGTAGGTTATTAAACGTTTCCTCCTTAGGTAGAGCCAAATGACTAAAGTTAAATAATTATAGAAAATAAATTCAAAACAATCAGGTTACTAAAAACAAATGAATTGCATTCTACTTGTTTTCATTCTCGTTTGATGAGAATGAGAACCTATGTGGAGAATAATAGAAAGATACTAATGTTTTCATCCTCCAAGATTTATGTTTTCATTCTCTGAAATATTCTGAAAAGACAAGGTAGTTCCGCTGGTCATGCATCCTGTTGATTATATTTTACTTGTTTTCATTCTCCTTTCCTTACCCTCTCTGATTTTTTTATTTTCTCAAACTTAGTGAAAGAACTGTGCAACTAATAGAAAATAAGGTTCATTGGAGAAGTGCTGAACTGGACTAACTCAAATTGAATTTGGTTGTTGTGCTATGCAATAGCTTCTATATAGTGAACAGACCATGGTCAGTGAGAGAGGGTGCTCCAGAGTTTGTGGGAAAGGGATATGCGACATTGTTAAAATTATTGTCTACAACACAAACAACTATTAGATCTGTTATCAGTGTTGTTGTTAAATGGCAACTATAGCGGCAGGGTTGGTGGATTTTTTTTGCCAACAATAGGCAATTTGTGAAAGGAGGCCTGCCATGGAAAACACCATGGGCCACAATGTCATGTTTATATGGTACAATTTTGGTCTTCTGTTGTATTCTGCCATCGGCCATTGATAACACTGTATGCTATCAATGCTGCTAAGAATACGTTAGCCAATGTTTTTAGAATAAGCTGTGTCTAGTACGGAGGGAGGATACAGGGGAGAGATAAGGTGAATAGAAATAGGAAAAAAAATATGAAGTGAGTGAAAATAAGTGAAAAATATAATAAATATAAAGATGTTTGGTAAGAGAAATAAAGACAATAAAAATTCATTTTCAGATGTCATTTCCCAGCACACAGTCAAGTGCCAACGTGTTTCCCCTGCATTTTTCACCATTTGAGAGTGGAAATGCTTCAAGTGTAGCCCACCACCATTTCTATCAAAACAGGTGTTAAATGAGAATTGAGAAATACTAACAACAATACCATTTTTTATGGATAAAACAGATCCATGATTTATGTTTTGTTTTCGTTTGTTTCGAGATATATTCATCAATTTTGGAGTGTCAAATATTTCGTTACTTGTTTTCTTTTTATCTTGGTTCCAATGCATAACACTTCAGTACATTATTGTTACAGGAGGTGACATCAATTCTTGTTGCTGATGGAGTATCTGCAGATAAGATATTGAAGAACTTTTGATAAAAATGGAATTTGGTTAGTGTTGTATCATTTTTGAATTTGAATTATACTCAATATTTGTTCATTGCCTTTGCTGTGTATCAAGCATCTCAGCATGGAATGTACAATAAAGAACAATTTTGTAATAGTCTAATACCACTTTGGGGGTCCAAATAGGACAGATATACCGGGCTTAGGAAAGTTGAGTAAAACTTCCAATGGTTGATTTGTTGCACCATTGCATTGTTCTATTAATGCCTGTATTATCACGTCGCATGTAAGATATATGGACATTAAAGTTGGCACTGAGCCAAAGGTCGACTAGTGATGGAGCTGTCTCTAATTATAAGCAAGACTAGAATAGCTTCCAAACATAAAGTCTTTTTGTTGTATAACTTTTTCATAAACTCAGATTTGGATTTGCGACACAATAAACCATTTTTACAATGCGACTTTTTTGTGTGTTTTGGTTGATAAGTATACGTAAATACTGAACCGACTGTTAAACTAAATGAATGGAACGTCTTTGACTCCTTAACATACAGATCAAATATCAGTTCAGTGTATTGAGAAAATAAATTAGATGGCTAATATTATATTCAGACTAAACAATTTTAACTATTTATCTCTAATTAAAATAAAGTCGACATATCATCAAATAGACTATTTCAGATGAAAAAAGTCAGGGTTGAGCTTATGTCTCTTAATCTCTCGGTAGTAAGCTTAGAACACAAAACTCTCGTTTACTGGGTCTTAGATTTGAACATTCAAGATAAAAAAATGGTACCTCCCAAACCGTTATTCCAAAGGTCATCGACGCCCCTGCAATGATTGCACACAGCATGTATTCCCACGCCCATTGAATACTAAAAGTACTAGACACATGCTCAACTGAAACTGCATACAACGCCTACTTTGTTCATTAATAAATAAAACCAACTAAGAAAAAAAATCCCGCATAAATCCTTAAAGGTATTATTTTTGTAACCATCACATGCAAGTGTCAATAACTGAATGTGGATCACATTAATGTTATCAGCCGACGATGACAAAAGACAGTTCCAACACTGTCAAATATTACATTCGACGTAAACAATGAAATTGTTCATCTAACTTTAATTTGAATGTCATATAGTCACCTGTCAAATTGCAGTAATGAACAAACACACAACATGAAAGATAAATCAAACAATTTGGTCATCAGTATTCTCAACCATAGGTCGACTTTCATGATGATCACCATCTTCTTTCTCAGTTTCATTTTTGTCCAATCCCTCGTCATGCTTGCCATTGGATTTTGGGGAGAGCTGCTGTCGGTGATTTCTCTCATCATCCAAGTGATGCCTATGTTTGTGGTGATGGTGGTGATGGCGATGATGATGATGGCGACTGGGCTTCTTATGCATTGATCTTTTGCTTTGATCTTCAGAATTTTCTTCTGATGACTTCGATATGCTTCTTTGACCATTACTGTTATAATCGGAATCAGACGACCTCAGCTCCACATTATGTGATCGCTTCTGATGTTTATGGTGCCTTCTGTGGCCTTTCTTACGAAGACCATCGTCACTTTTATCACTTGACAAATCAGATTCACTAGATTCTGATCGTCGATGGCGTTTGCTATGCTTTCCATGATTTCTTTTCCGAACCAGACCTTCCTCAGAGTCACTGGAATCTGATCTTGAACCTCGATCTCTCAGCCTTTTGCTTTGCTTCTTCTTTCTTCTCCTCTCCTCCTCAAAGCTACTCTCAGAGTCATCATTACTAAAATCACTAGACTCTGAGGACCATTTCTTTGTTTTCCGTTTGGATCCTTTTTCTTTCCTTTTCTCATGGTCACCAGAGTCATAGTGAGAATGCTTCCTGTGCTTCCTATGAGATCTTTTACTTGTCTTCCTACTCTCATCATCACTGTCATAATCACTGTCATTATCGAAAACTGATCTTTTTCTATGCTTTGCAACCTTTAGTTTTCTCTCTTTAGTTTCAGCAGCAGCTTCCAGCTTCTGCTCCCATTTCAAAGGGGCTTCCTTTCTCTCCATAATCTTCTTCTTCTTCTCCTCAACCATCTGGATGAATCGTTTGGTGTCCATTTATATTCCAAAACCAACTCAAAAACTGCATTTTGATCAAATGATGACCGGAAGTGCATCTCACAGAAGAGAAAAATCAAAGTTAGTTCTACAATCAAAATTTTATATTGAATATTTCAAAAAATTAGACAAACTAAAAATGCTACTTTGAACTTCGTACATATTATCCATGCAAATACTTAGCACCTGTTCTTTGCAATAAAAAAAAGAAAAAGAACTTACCATCAAAAGCAAAGATGGTACCAAGAAATATCACATACAAAATACTCATGACCATGATGCTAAGACCTTGCCCTCATTCAGATAATTAATCAGAAAAATATCAAACATGTGACCCTTCATCCATCTAGCTAATCAGTCATAATGTCATATGAATTTCAAAAAGCAAGTGGGGATAGAAGGGTTTAAGGCTTATTTCTACAAAAAAGGATACATATTCTGAAGATTTCTATTACCATAACTAAAAGCAGCACTAATAACTACAGTGAAGAACTGACTTGCAGCTGAAAGCTTGCCAAAATAACACACCAGATCTGGGTAGTCAAATTGCTGGGTGTTTGTGGGTTGTGCTTGATTGTTTAGGAGAAAAGTTAAGTTTATGCTTGCCAAAATAACGCACCAGAGGTGGGTGGTCAACTGCTGGGTGTAAGTGTATAGCTAATATGATTAAAAATTATTCAAGTGGCATTTTCAGGTCGAAGGGTGGTTGGGGTTATATTTTAGGGATTTAAATTTGGGCATGGGTTGGCGAGGATTACAGGGTTATAATATTTGAAACTGGAATCGGAATAGGGTAAGATCAGATGACTTAAACACATAATTTCTTCTTTACTCTTTAGATTTTCCAACAGTCATTTAGATTTCATATTCGCTGTTCTTCAAGAATGCAGTTAAAATCAGGAAAAAAGGACAAAATATCATAAATCTAGTATGCTTTTACAAAAACATACACATGCTTATATGCATATAATTCCATATACGTGCAAACTGGTACATATTAACCATATTCAATAAATGTCATCCAAAAAATTCATAAGAGATAACCCATCATGCATCGTCAATTAGTTCAGTACTGTTAACAAGGATAGAGAATAACAGGTGGGCGTGGGTTAGAAAAGAGAGGCTGGGTTCAAACAAAAACAGAAAAAGCCAAAAAACTGAAACCTGCCAATAACATCGAATAGAAAAGAAATTGGCTAGCACAGAAAAATAGAACTTCAATCAACAATAGCGGGTGGAAGCTTGCTAAGACAGAATAAAAGCTACACAAGAAAACTTCAAGAATCACTAACTTCAAAAGTAGGTCAAGACTGGGCCCTAACTTTAAAACTGTGTGATTGTGAAATCATAAGATCAAACATACAGCTCGACTCTCAATTTTACAACAATTTCATTCAGTCTAAAACTTCACGAGCAATAAGAACTGTTCAGAGGGATTCAAATTATAAGATCACAAAATTCTACAATTGCAATCCCAATTTTAACAACCATGTTCATCAATTCTGACATGGCCGCTGCTTCTACAATGGAAGCCACACAAAAGGCAGCCACCAAATCCCACAACAGAAAATCCAAAACTTTTCCACACCAACCTCAAATGCTAAAACAATATAACAGAAGACGATTTATCATAAAATCCCCCTCTCTCACTATTATGCGAGAGAAAAGAGAACTGTAAGACATGGATCCTCTTGGGTTGACAAACACTTCTATCTACTAAAGAGAAAAAAAAAACTTTTTTTTCTAAACCCTTGTCGTAATATCAAGACAAACATTAAAAAAACACACAATAGAAGAAGAAAGATACCATCTCATGATGAAATGTCTCATAGCAAGTTAGTAGACGTTGCGTAAATGATAAATCACGCAAGAAAAACTCTTTTTTTCCAAAATCCCAATACACGATCAAATAATCAATATTTCAAATACAAACAAAATCCCCTGGATATTCTCTCCTTCCTTTCTTACCTTATATGTGAAAGAAGAAACCCTGCAGCAGCAGTCTACCCCGAATCGAGTACGGATAAATCTGCGTCGAATCAAATCAAATCAACAGTTGAAAACTGAAAAGAATTGAGAAACAAAAATCGCAACTAAGGAACCTAAAGAAAGGGGGAAAAAGATCGATGGAGCGGAGAGAATTGAAATTGAAAGAGAAGTGGTAGTACCTGAAGGAAGTAGAAGATGAAGAAAGTAGATATGATGATTGGGATTTAGGGTTAGGGTTGGGGTAGGGCTTGCTGCTTCCAGAAAGGTCTAATATGAAGAGAAACAGCAATGTTTAATTCGATTTATAAAAAGTTTTCTCTCATCTTGAACCGGACCGGATTCTTTCACGCGCCCAAAGGTCGGTGACCACGCGGACGCGGTTCACGCCACAGGTATACTTTTATTAAAATTAAAATAACTTTAAAAAGATATAAATAATTGGAATAAAGGCATATATTTCCTGTAAAAAAAAACTTTTAATATATATATTAATCAATTTCTACAGGTTTAAAAATCTTCATTTGAGGCAAAGTAAACATGATTAGTGTAATTTAATTTTTATTCAATTTAATTAACACTGTTTAAATTGAATAACTTTTTCTTAGATATTCTAGTGTATTTTTAGATAAATGTATTTAAAATAATTAAATATTTTAGTTCGCTCAATAATAATGAATTTATTATTATGTTGTTGAGAGACATGAACTGTAAAAACAACTTAAGGTAATGTTTGATAATATTTTACTCTTTGTCATTGTGTATAAAAATCTATTAAAAGGAAAAATATTTTTTTTAAAACATTAAATTTAAAATAATGAATGAATGCTCGTTAATCTAATAACAAACTTAACTACATTTTAATATTAATAGTTTTTTTTTGTTAAAACTTCTTCTTAAAATAGAATATATTTTGCATAAATAAAATTAACACTGTGTTTAATATTTTTCATTTTGTTGTTTATAATTAAATATTATTAAAATAAAAAAAAAATTGAATAGCGTATTATAAAATAAAAAATGTTTTTTATGACCATAAACAATAATAAATTTCTTTATTAAATGTTGATTATATTTGAGATTTGGAATATGTCTAGTTGGAAAATATATTACTTTTTTCAAACTTATATTGATATTTTGCAGATTCGATGTGACTTAGTTGAGATGAAGAAAAACATTTAGAATATTATACTATATTAGTTTGTGTTTGCATAATCAATATAATTTTTTGAAATATATGCTAACATTATTATTAATAATGTTAGTAATATAGTAATATATCAATTATTAATAATAATAATATTTTGTTATTTTTCTATGTGGATTATAAACATGATCTTGTTTTAATTAATTAGATTCATTTAGTCTTATATTTATTATTTATTATTTATTTTCTCTTCTTAAAAGAGATAGATACAAGAGAAAATAATTGGTTAATGATAGACATATTCACTACCTCTACAAGCTTTTTTTTTTCTCTATAGTAAACTAAGATATAATTAACAAAAAAAATACACTTAGTTATCTAAAAGAACTTGTTAAAAAGTATCAAGATACTCTTTATGTAAATAAAACACATTGAAATCACACATGAAAACAATTTTACAAGATATTAATTTCTATATAAAAAAAATCAACTTCAATTACTATTCTGAAAGGAAGATAAATAATGCAAGGTGCAATAAAACTTAACATTATCTTTTGTGTTCTGAACATAAAAACAAACACAAGTTATTTATTATATAAACACAAGTTATCTTTTCATATAATTATGTTTAATAGTAAAATTAAATAAACAATATTATTATTCAGACATAACACTTATCATGTATGATAAGAAGACACATAAATTTTACGTAAAAAAAAAATCAACAAACAAATTTACAAAATAAAGGAATAATTTCTGTTTTTAAATAAGGTTTTCATTTTTTGAAATTTAAAATTATTAATTATTCTTTTAAAATGGGTGATTTTTTTAGTTTTTGTATTTTTTTAAAAAATTTATATTTATTCAAAATTTATAAACACTGTTGTATCCGGAAAAATGAGAAATGAAAGAAATAAGGAGAAAAATGAAATTATTTAAATTTAGAATAAAAAAGTAAAAATAAAAAAAAGATAAATAAATTTATTTATAATGAATATTTTTATTTTCATAGTACTAACTTAATTATTTAGTTTATTATAATAAAAATTATTTTAATATTTATATGATTTTAAATATTTTATTAATATTTATAGACATAATAAAATATAATGGATAAGATATTCAGTTTCCCGCAATTTTTTTAATCATTTGTGAAAAGAATGAAAGTTTTGGGTTTTTTAATATTTTTTTTAGTAATTATACAGATCTTTTTCAAATTTTACTTTTTTGTCTTCTAAATTCGACGTGAATCAGTTTAAAGACAAACTTCTCCTTGTGATTGACAAAGTCGTTCAATTACCACACCTGCCCCCTAAAGTCAATCAATGCTCTAGTTGGAGTTAAAAAAGAAGAGAAATATATGTCAGAACTTCACCAAAAATCTTGACATGAACAAAATCCATCCTTAAAGTGGTGAAAACGGTTTGTATCTCGAACAATAATCTCCCTGCTAGTAAACTTGGACATAAGTTTCATAAAAATGTGGCAATCACCACAAATTCTGAGGT